>ERZ1027194.96-NODE-96-length-40599-cov-6.046838_pt1 | contig 40599 bp, 28 predicted proteins | sample MGYA00519246_ERZ1027194 | MGnify/ENA primary metagenome ERZ1027194 (study PRJEB26926, sample SAMN06164505) | human gut metagenome | biome: ENVO:00009003; feature: ENVO:2100002; material: ENVO:00002003 | host: Homo sapiens | place: USA | collected 2012 ...
CGGTGCTGGTCGACCGCTATATCATGGGCAAGGAGCTGGAGGTGGACGCCATCTGCGACGGCAAGGAGGTCTTCATCCCCGGCATTATGGAGCATGTCGAGCATACGGGTATCCACTCGGGCGACTCGATCAGCGTCTATCCGACCTTCAGCGTGAGCCAGAAGGCCAAGGACAAGATCATCGACTATACGGTCAAGCTGGGCCTTCGGATCGGTATCGTCGGCCTGTACAACATCCAGTTCATCGTCGCCGGCGAGGACGACGTCTACGTCATCGAGGTCAACCCGCGCTCGTCGCGCACCGTGCCCTTCCTCTCGAAGTCCACGGGCGTGCCGATGGCCCACATCGCCACGCAGGTGATTCTGGGCAAGTCGCTCCGCGAGCAGGGCATCACGGAGGTCTACGGTCGTGAGAAGGAGCGCTGGTACGTCAAGGCTCCGGCCTTCTCGTTCGCCAAGATCCGCGGCATGGATTCGTATCTCTCGCCTGAAATGAAATCGACGGGCGAGGCCATCGGCTACGACGACAAACTGACGCGCGCGCTCTACAAGGCGTTGCAGGCCACGGGCATGCACGTCTCGAACTACGGAACGATCTTCGTGACGATCGCCGACCACGACAAGGAGCAGGCGCTTCCGCTGGTGAAGCGGTTCTACGACCTGGGCTTCAACATCGAGGCGACGACCGGGACCGCCGAGTTCCTGCGGGCGCACGGCATCCGCACCCGTACGCGCCGCAAGCTCAACGAGGGCAGCAACGAGATCATCGAGGCGCTGCGTCAGGGGCATGTCAGCTACGTGATCAACACCATCGACATCAACCAGCACAACACGCGCCTCGACGGTTACGAAATACGCCGCACGGCCGTCGAGAACAACGTGACGGTCTTCACGGCGCTGGAGACGGTGAAGGTGCTGCTGGATGTGCTGGAGGAGATCACGCTGCGCGTTTCGACTATTGATTCGAAATAAAATTCCGACAAGACGCCGGAGCCGTCAACGGAATGCGGACTAAAAGCGCGAGAAACGGGGCCGGTTTGCTTGCAAACCCGCGAATAGGCGCCCGTTTCCAGCGTTAGGTCGCATGAAGTAGGCGAAGGCGATCGTCGGGCCGGTTTTGGACACTTTTGCCGGATCAAAAGTGCTGAAAAAATTATGTATAAGAAAGGTATCTATAAGATTCTCACGAACGAGCCGCTGACCGACGCGGTGTGGCGCATGACCCTCGCGGGCGATACGCAGTGGATCTCGGCGCCGGGGCAGTTCGTTAATATTGCGCTGGAGGGCAAGTACTTACGCCGCCCTATCTCGATCTGCGATTACGATAACCGCTCGATTGCGCTGATCTACAAGGTCGTGGGCGGGGGAACGGAGCAGATGAGCCGCATGCTGCCGGGCGAAACGCTCGACCTGCTGACGGGTCTGGGCAACGGATTCTCGACGAAGAACGACGCGCGGAGACCCCTGCTCGTCGGGGGCGGCGTGGGCGTGCCGCCGCTCTACAACCTGGCGAAAAAACTCCTCGCCGAAGGAAAGCCCGTGCAGGTGGTGCTGGGCTTCAACACCGCGTCGGAGGTCTTCTACGAGGAGGAGTTCCGCGCGCTGGGCTGCGAGGTCGCCGTCTCGACGGTCGACGGTTCGCGGGGCGTCGGGGGCTTCGTCACGACGGCCATCGCCGAACGGGGACTGGATTTCGATTACTTTTACGCCTGCGGGCCGCTGCCGATGCTCCATGCGCTCTACAACGCCGTGGAGCAGGACGGCCAGCTGTCGTTCGAAGAGCGCATGGGGTGCGGATTCGGCGCCTGCATGGGCTGTTCGTGCAAAACCAAATACGGCTACAAACGTATCTGCAAGGAGGGGCCGGTCCTTACCAAGGATGAAATCATCTGGTAAGAACAATTCACAATTCATAATTCAAAATTTACAATTATGACAGATACTTCGGTTGAACTCTGCGGCCTCAAATTGGACAATCCGGTCGTGCCGGCCAGCGGAACCTTCGGCTACGGCAACGAGTTCCGCGAGTTCTACGACATCAACATCCTCGGGTCGTTCTCGTTCAAGGGTACGACGCGCGAGGCGCGCTTCGGCAATCCCACGCCGCGCATCGCCGAGTGCGGTGCGGGGATGATCAATGCCGTGGGGTTGCAGAACCCCGGCATCGACGCCGTGATCCGCGAGGAGCTGCCGCGGTTGAAAACCTTCTTCCGAAAACCCGTCATCGCCAATATTTCGGGTTTCTCGGTCGAAGAGTACGCCTATTGCTGCGAGCGCATCGACAGGCAGGAGCAGGTGGGGCTGATCGAGGTCAACGTCTCGTGCCCCAACGTGCGGCACGGCGGCATGTCGTTCGGGACCTGTCCGGACGCCGCCGCCGAGGTGACGCGCGCCGTGAAGGCCGTGACGACGAAGCCCGTCTTCATCAAACTTTCGCCCAACGTGACGGACATCGTCGCGATCGCCCGGGCGTGCGAGGAGGCGGGGGCCGACGGCATCTGCCTGATCAATACGCTGTTGGGCATGCGTATCGACATTGCGCGCCGCCGTCCGGTCATCGCCAACACGATGGGCGGATTCTCGGGCGCCGCGGTCTTCCCCGTTGCGCTGCGGATGGTCTACCAGGTGGCCCGGGCGTGCCGGATTCCCGTGATGGGGTGCGGCGGCGTCACGACGGCCCGCGACGTGATCGAGATGATGATGGCCGGAGCCTCGGCCGTGCAGGTCGGGGCTGCGAACCTCGTGAATCCCTATGCCTCGAAGGAGATCGTCGAGGCGCTGCCCGGCGAAATGGAGCGGCTGGGCATTGAAAAGTTGAGCGACATAATCGGCTGCATCGAGTGATTGCGCGGCACCTTCGGCGTTTCCCTCGTCGGCTCCGACAGCCACATGCGTCGAATATGTTCTGCGAAACTCCGAATTTGCCGCACGCTGACCCGATGTGAAAAATAAATGCTAAATTTGTATATTATGCAACACGATGTAATCATAGCCTGCGACTTCAAGTCGGCGGAAGACACCTTCCGGTTCCTCGACCTCTTTAAGGACGAGGAGCGCAAACCCTTTCTGAAAATCGGCATGGAGCTGTTCTATGCCGAGGGACCCGCCATCGTGCGGGAGATCAAGCGCCGGGGACACCGGATTTTCCTCGATCTGAAACTCCACGACATCCCCAACACCGTGAAAAAGGCGATGGCCGTGCTGTCGCGGTTGGACGTGGACATGTGCAACGTCCATGCGGCCGGGACGATCGAGATGATGCGAGCCGCGCGCGAAGGCCTTACGCGCGAAGACGGCACGCGGCCCCTGCTGATCGCCGTGACGCAGCTCACCTCGACCAGCGAGGAGCGCATGCGCGAGGAACTTCTGATCGACGCCTCGATCAACGACACGATCGTGAAATACGCGCAGAACACCCGGGCCGCAGGGCTGGACGGTGTGGTCTGCTCGCCGTTGGAAGCCGGCATGGTGCACGGGGCGTGCGGCGAGGAGTTTCTGACGGTCACGCCCGGCGTGCGTTTTGCAGATGGCGACGTGGCGGACCAGGTGCGCGTCACCACGCCCGCCCGCGCCCGGGAGATCGGTTCCGACCTGATCGTCGTGGGACGCCCGATCACCGCGGCGGAGGACCCTGTGGCGGCTTACCGCCGGTGCGTCGCCGAGTTCGTCGGATAGACCGTGGTTCTGGTTGCCTTGTGGTCGCGATGCGACAAGCCCCGGCTTGAGGCGGGGGATCGGATTTGTAAACGCCCCCATAGGCGGCGAATACGGCATTCGGCTGCGTGAGATGGAACGATATTACAAAAATTGTTAATTCTATGAAACCGGTAAAACTTTTCTACCTGCGCTCGTGCCCCTTCTGCAAGAAGGCGCTGCGTTACATCGACGAGGCGCGTGCCGCCCATCCGGAGCTGGCCGCCGTCGGGATCGAGCTGATCGAGGAGTCGGAGCAGCCCGCCGTGGCCGACGCGTTCGACTACTATTACGTGCCCACGTTTTACGTCGACGGCGTGAAGGTCCACGAGGGCGGCATTTATCCCGAGGAGGTGGAGAAGATTTTACGTTCGGCGCTGGAATAAATGAGTGTCTTGCTGCGTGTTCTGCCGCTTGTCGCGGCCGTTGCCGGGCTGTTGTTGCCTGCCGGGGCGCAAGTCCCGGTGAAAGGCGGCGAAGTCTCCGATTTCGACTTCGCCGTCGACGTCGTGGAGCGCGCCTATGCGGGCTATCCGGACAAGACGGCGAACCGCGCGGCGGAGTACGGGGCGCTGAAAGAGCGGCTGCGGAGCGGGATCGCTTCGGGGCGCGACACGTATGACGCCGTTGCCGAGTATCTCGGCTGGTTCGACGATTCGCACCTCGGAACGGAGGGCGTGAGGGCTTACCGGCCCAAATCAATCCGCCGACCTTCGGATTACGCGGCACGGATGGAGCGTTATGACCCGCAGTTCACCCATTGTCGGGTGGACGGCGAAACGTATCTGATCCGTTTCCCGTCGTGCGACCTGAATGAAGAACAGACCGCTTGGGTGCGGACTGCCGTGCGGGCTTATCTGGCCTCGGGGTGTGAAAACCTGATCCTCGACATCCGCGGCAACGGCGGCGGGAGCGACAGCGCCTATGAACCGCTGCTCCGGCTGCTCTACGACCACGAAGGGGCGGAGGATGCCATGGAGTACCGCGTTTCGGACCTGGCCGTCGCCCACGTGCGGGAGTTTGCCGGAGATACGGAGCGTGGACGCGGGAAGATCGCACGGATGGAACGCACTCCGGCCGGGGAGTTCCTGACGGACGGACCGAAAACCTACCGGATACACTACGATTCCGTCTCGCCGCGGCCTCGCCGGGCGGGGCTGCTGATTGATGGGAAAGTCGGCTCCTCGGGTGAACAGCTGGTGCTCGAAGTCAGGGCCAGCAGTCGCCGCACGACCGTTTACGGGCAGGATAACACGCTCGGGTGCCTCGATTTCTCGAACTGCGAAATACTTTATTTTCCGCAGGACCCGACCCGGTGGATGATGCTTCCCACGACCCGTTCCTGCCGGGTTCCGGAAGGCCGCGGGATCGACTCCGCGGGCATCGCTCCCGATGTGCGCATTCCGCTGCCGCTGCCTGAAGTCCTGACCGACAACGTCGATGCATGGACGTTGTGGGTCGCCGAAGATATGAAAACTGAAAAACGAAAAGAATAAATGGGTTTCCGCCCCGAAGTTTCCCTTTGCCAAAGGGAGATTTAGTGGGAATGTCAATATGAAATCGGCATCGCAGATGCCGTTAACGCAGGTTCGGCGGATTTCATGGTTGACACTCTTCCCATGGGGAGGGGAAAGAATGAAGAATTTTGCCGAACCTGCGTTCAAGTAAGATGGAGAAGAAAATTGCTAAAGACCTGCTGTCGATCGGCGCGGTGTTCCTGCGCCCCGAACAGCCTTTCACCTGGGCGAGCGGCATCAAAAGCCCGATCTACTGCGACAACCGGCTGACCCTGACGGCTCCTGTCGTCCGCGGCCATGTCGAGGCGGGCCTCGCCGAAATCGTCCGCACGAAATTCCCCGAAGCCGAGGTGCTGATGGGAACCTCGACCGCCGGAATCGCCCATGCGGCCATCACGGCCACGATCCTCGACCTGCCGATGGGCTATGTGCGCAGCGGCTCGAAGGACCACGGCCGCGGCAACCGGATCGAGGGCCGGCTCGAAAAGGGCCAGAAGGTCGTCGTGATCGAGGACCTCATCTCGACGGGCGGTTCGTGCATCGAGGTGGTCGAGGCTCTGCGCGAAGCCGGCGCCGAGGTGCTGGGCGTGGCTTCGATCTTCACCTACGGGATGCAGAAGGGGCTTGACCGCATGCGGGAGGCGAACGTCACGAATTACAGCCTTTCGAACCTCGACGCGCTGGTCGAAGTGGCCGCCGAGGAGGGGTATATCAAGCCCGAGGACAAGGCGCGGCTGATCGCCTTCCGCAACAATCCGTCGGACGAGAGCTGGATGCAATAATTCCGATTTTAGCGGGCGATTTTCGTCCTTCCTCGCTCGTCCCGAATGGGCAGTGCCTCATGTACAGCCCATCCGTGCCGATCTCCGGGCAGGCTAAAAATCGTTCCCCTAAAATCAGAATCAGGGTTTGCCGCGATCGCCCGGCGCCTTCCGCCGATCCGTTGCGTGCCGCGAGCGGGAAATACCGACGGCGCAATGAAAGCGGAACAATGCGGATACCCGCGCAGCCAAAGTCTCCGCCGAGGCGGGGATTTAGGGGCGGGTCCGGTTTGCAAACACGACGGAAGGCCGTGAATCGGGACCGACCGAAAAGAGGGACCGTTGAAGAATTTAAAATCCGAACTTCTATAAATAACTTATGCGACATTTGATTGATCCCACAGACCTCACGGTTGCCGAAACCGAGCAGATCGTAGCTCTGGCCGAGGACATTATCGCCAACCGCGCCAAGTACAGCGAGGCGTGCAGGGGCAAGAAACTGGCCACGCTCTTCTACGAGCCTTCGACCCGCACGCGGTTGAGTTTCACGGCGGCGATGCTCGAACTGGGCGGGCAGGTCATCGGCTTCTCCGACGCCAACTCCTCGTCGGTGTCGAAGGGCGAGACGGTGGCCGACACCGTGCGCGTGATCCGCTGCTTCGCCGACATCATCGCCATGCGCCACTTCAAGGAGGGTGCGCCGTTGGTGGCCTCGCAGTATGCGGGCATCCCGGTCATCAACGCCGGCGACGGCAGCCACGCCCATCCCACGCAGACGCTTACCGACCTCTTGACGATCAAGCGCGAGAAGGGCCGTTTCGACAACATGACGATCGGTTTCTGCGGCGACCTGAAATTCGGCCGCACGGTCCACTCGCTGATCAAGGCGCTGTCGCGCTATTCGAATATCAAGGTGATCCTGATCGCTCCGCAGGAGCTGCGCCTTCCGGACTACATGCTCGCCGAGATGGCCGAGAACTCGCGTCTGGAGTTTCGCGAGGTCGAGACCATGGAGGAGGTGATGCCCGAACTGGACATCCTCTACATGACCCGCGTGCAGAAGGAGCGGTTCCTCGACGAGGAGGAGTTCGACCGCGTGAAGAACAGCTTCGTGCTCAACCCCGAGAAACTGAAGACCGCCAAGGAGGATATGATCATTCTCCACCCGCTGCCGCGCGTCAACGAGATCACGCGCGCCGTGGACAACGATCCCCGCGCGGCTTACTTCCGCCAGGTCGAGAACGGAAAGTTCGTGCGCATGGCGCTGATCTATACGCTGCTGCGCTGGGCCGACGAGAACAGACCTTTCGAACGCACCCCGGTCTTCAGCGAACGGTATGTCGTGAACGAATACGAGTGCCCGAACCGCCGCTGCATCTCCGCCACGGAGGATGTCGACCGGCTGTTCCACCGTCAGGCGGACGGGACCTGCCGCTGTGCCTACTGCGAGGCGAAAGCCCGGTAGCTTGTCTTTTTACTCAATCCGGTAATTTGGAATAAAAAAATGAAGAACCTCATACTGTTGTTTTTTTCGGCTTTGGCCTGGGGCTGTTGCGAAACCCCGAAACACGAAATTTCGCTGCGCCCTTCTGAATACGTCACGACGCTCGTGGGCACACAGTCCGACTACTCGCTTTCGACGGGCAATACCTATCCGGCCGTGGCCCTGCCGTGGGGCATGAACTTCTGGACGCCCCAGACGGGCAAGATGGGCGACGGCTGGGCCTACACCTACGGATCGCACACGATCCGGGGCCTGAAGCAGACGCACCAGCCCTCGCCGTGGATCAACGATTACGGACAGTTTTCCATCATGCCCGTGCGCGGCAAAGACAAGGTTGATGAAAATGCGCGCCAGAGCTGGTTCTCCCACCAGTCGGAGACGGCGAAGCCCTATTATTACTCGGTCTATCTGGCCGACCACGATGTCGTGGCCGAAATGGCTCCGACGGATCGCGCCGCTGTGCTGCGCTTCACCTTCCCCGAGTCGGACGAATCGGGCGTGGTGATCGACGCCTTCGACCGCGGGTCGCAGGTCAAAGTCATGCCCGACAGCCGCACCGTCGTAGGATACACCACGCGCAACAGCGGCGGCGTGCCCGACAATTTCCGCAACTGGTTCGTCATCCGCTTCGACAAGCCGTTCAGCGGCTTTCGGGTATTCAACGGAAAGAACGAACTGAAAGGTTTCGAGGCCGAAGGCGAACATGCCCTTGCGGCGGTCTATTTCACCACCCGCCGCGGCGAGCAGGTGACGGCGCGCGTGGCCTCGTCGTTCATCTCCGAAGAGCAGGCTTTGCGCAACCTCGAAACCGAGGTCGGCGATGCCGATTTCGAGACGGTGAAAGCCCGTGCGCAGGAGCGCTGGGACGAGGTGCTGGGGCGGATCGAGGTCTCGGGCGGCACCGAAGAGCAGTACCGGACCTTCTATTCGTGCCTCTACCGCTCGACCCTGTTCCCTCGCAAATTCTACGAGATCGACGCCAAAGGCAATCCGGTGCATTACAGCCCCTACAACGGCGAGGTGCTGCCGGGCTATATGTATACCGACACGGGTTTCTGGGATACGTTCCGGTGTCTGTTCCCGCTGCTGAACCTGGTCTACCCGTCGGTCAACGCCGAGATTCAGGCCGGGTTGGCCAACACCTACCGCGAGAGCGGCTTCCTGCCCGAATGGGCCTCGCCGGGCCACCGCGGCTGCATGGTGGGCAACAATTCGGCTTCCGTAGTCGCAGATGCGATCCTGAAAGGAGTGACGCCCGCAGAGGATGTCGCCACGCTCTACGAGGCGATGCTTGCGGGACGCGACAAGGTGCATCCCTCGGTAAGCTCCACCGGTCGCCTCGGACACGAATATTACAACACGCTGGGCTACGTGCCCTATAACGTGGGCATCAACGAAAATGCCGCCCGGACGCTCGAATACGCCTACGACGACTGGTGTATCGCACAGGTGGCGAAAAAACTGGGAAAAACGGACGACGTTGCGATGCTGGAAAAGGCTTCGCAGAACTATAAAAACCTGTTCGATCCCGAAACGCGCCTGATGCGGGGCCGCAACGAGGACGGCACGTTCCAGTCGCCGTTCAGCCCCTACAAGTGGGGCGACGCCTTCACCGAGGGCAACTCGTGGCACTACACCTGGTCGGTGTTCCACGATCCGGAGGGCCTTGCAACCCTAATGGGAGGCAAAACCGAATTCGGAAAAATGCTCGATTCGGTGTTCGTCGTGCCGCCGATCTACGACGACAGCTACTACGGGTTCCGCATCCACGAGATCACCGAGATGCAGGTGGCCAACATGGGCAACTACGCCCACGGCAACCAGCCGGCGCAGCACATGATCTACCTCTACAACTACGTCGGCCAGCCCTGGAAGGCGCAGTGGTGGACGCGCGAGGTGATGGACCGCCTCTATTCGTCGAAGCCCGACGGCTACTGCGGCGACGAGGACAACGGACAGACCTCGGCGTGGTATGTATTCTCGGCTCTGGGATTCTATCCCGTGTGCCCGGGATCGGACGAGTATGCGGTCGGCTCCCCGCTGTTCCGGAAAGCGGCGATCCATCTGGAGAACGGCCAGACCGTGGAGATCGACGCCCCGCAGAACTGCGCTGAAAACCGTTATGTGGGACGGATGACCGTCGACGGCAAGGTCACCGGGAAGACGTTCCTCGAATACGGCGAGTTGCTCGGCGGCGCAAAGATCGCCTTCGGGATGCAGCCGGAGCCAGACAAAGACCGGGGCGCGAAGCCTGGGGATGCGCCCTATTCGATGAGCCGGGAGGATTGTCGATAAATTGTCGATAGAATCTGTCCGGGAATTTTGAAAGTATGTCGAAAAGCGCTATTTTTGTAACGTTGTTTTTACAACTGTTAGGTTAATTCCCATGAATTCAGGCTGCAATATCGACCAACGCGAACGAAAGAAACAGCAGGGCCAGGCCGCTGCCTTCTATTCGCGGGCGTGTCAGCAGCAGATGCGACGTGCAGCGTCCCTGGGGCAGCAGATGCCTGCTCGTGGGGTGCTCGGATAGATACCAGACCGCCATGACATGCGATGTCGTGGCGGTCTGCTTTTTTCACCCGTCCGAAAGACGGGATTCAGGGGCGGTGGCAGGTCGGGGCGTTCCGGCGCCGGTTCTCCGTCCGCTCAAGAGACGGGTTTTAAGTGATATAAAAAACGAATTCATATGAAAGTAGGCGTGATTATGGGCTCTGTGAGCGATTACGAGGTGATGGCCGAAGCCGTCGCTATGCTCGAAGCGTTCGGTGTCGATTTCGAAAAACGGGTGGTCAGCGCTCACCGCACGCCCGATCTGCTGTGCGAATACGCCAAGACGGCCAGGGAGCGCGGTATCGGCGTGATCATCGCCGGGGCCGGCGGCGCGGCGCACCTGCCGGGCATGGTGGCCTCGATGACTCCGCTGCCCGTGGTGGGCGTTCCCGTGAAGTCGCGCGCCCTGAACGGGCTGGACTCGCTGCTGTCGATCGTGCAGATGCCCGCGGGCGTTCCCGTGGCCACGACGGCCATCAACGGGGCGAAGAACGCCGCGCTGATCGCCGTGTCGATCCTCGCTTTGCAGGATGCCGCTCTGGCGGCGAAACTCGACGCCTTCCGCGCCAAACAGACCGCGGATGTGCTGAAGGCTGAAATATAGTTGGGAAATTTCCAACCGCGTGCGACAAGCTCCTCCCGAGGGAGGGGGTTGGGATGGGGCAGACTGGTAAACGCGGCGGTACGCCGCGAATGACAACGGCCGAAAGTAAAACAACGAATGACGAATAAACAACATAAAGCCGGATTAATGAAGACCATCGGTATCATAGGTGGCGGCCAGCTGGGGCTGATGATCGCCGAGCAGGCGCGGGAACTGGGCGTGCGCACCGTGTGCCTCGACCCGGCGGCCGACGCTCCGGCGTTCAACGTTTGCGACGATCATATCGTCGCGGCCTACGACGATGCCGCGGCGCTCGAGGAGCTGTGCCGCCGCAGCGACGCGGTGACCTATGAATTCGAAAACGTACCGGGGGATATTCTGATTCCGCTGTGCGGGAAATACAACATCCCGCAGGGCTACAAACCCCTTTATGATTCGCAGGACCGCCTGCGCGAGAAGTCGAACGCCCGCGACCACGGGCTGCGCACGCCCGGTTTCGAGGCCGTGGACGACGAAGCGTCGCTGCGCGAAGCCGTGCGGCGGCTGGGGCTTCCCGCCGTGCTGAAAACCCGCACGCTGGGCTACGACGGCCACGGGCAGCGGGTGCTGAAGACGGAGGCCGACATCGCCGGGGCGCTGCCCCTGCTCGCGGTTCCCTGCATCCTGGAGGAGTTCGTGCCGTTCGATTCCGAGGCCAGCATCGTGATGGTGGCGGACGGCGAGCGGGTCGTGAGTTTTCCCGTGGGGCGCAATGTCCACCGCGACGGGATTCTGGATTTGTGCATCGTACCTGCCGAAGTCGATTCCGGGGTGCTGGCGCGGATGAAGGCCCAGAGCGAGCGTTTCATGCGCGATTGCGGCTATCGGGGCATCCTGGCCATCGAGTATTTCATCAAGGGCGGTGAAATCTACTTCAACGAGATGGCCCCGCGCCCGCATAACTCGGGTCACTACACCATCGAAGGCGCGACCACGAACCAGTTCCGCGAACTGGTCCGCTATCTGGTCGGGGAGCCTTTGCAGGAGCCGCAGCCGGTGGCTCCCACGGTGATGAAAAACATTCTGGGACAGGATCTCGAAGCTGCGGAGCGAATCGCCGCGGAGAACCTCCCGGGCGTATATGTCCACCTCTACGGCAAGACGGAGAGCCGTCCCAAGCGCAAGATGGGCCACATCACGTTCGTGGGGATGGATGCCGCACGGTTCGAGGCCGAATGGGCCGGACGTTTTGTGAAATAACCGATCGAGCCGTCCCGCAGGCAAGTCCCCTCCGGGGAGGCCGCTTACGTACACGGCCAAAGGACGTGATAACGGCGTATTGAGCCGCTGAACGATGAATGAAATACAAACAGAGATAAATGAATAATACGACCAATTACCGCATTTTTGTCGAGAAATTACCCCGCTTCCGGGTCGAGGCCGAGAGCCTGCGCCGCGAGCTGAACACCAATCTGAACCTGTCGCTGGGCGAGGTGCGCCTGCTCTGCGTCTACGACCTTTTCGGCTTCAGCGAAGAGCTGCTGGAAAAGAGCCGCTATACGGTTTTCGGCGAGGTGGTGACCGACTCGGTGACCGACACGTTCGACCTCGCGGGGCGCAAATATATCGCCGTGGAGTATCTGCCCGGGCAGTTCGACCAGCGCGCCGCTTCGGCCGTCGACTGCGTGCGGCTGATCGATCCCGAGGCCCGGGTCGACATCCGCTCGTCGAGGCTGCTCGTTTTCGATGACAAGACGACCGACGGGGAGCTGGCGAAGATCCGGCATTACTACATCAACGCCGTCGAATCGCGTGAGAAGGACCTCTCGGTGCTCAGCGACATGGAGCAGGCCGAAGTGAAGCCCGTCGGGGTGCTCGAAGGGTTCCGGGAGATGGCGGATTCCGAACTGGAGCCTTACTGCAAGACGATGGGTCTGGCGATGAACGCCGACGACCTGCGCGAGGTGGTGAAATACTTCCGTTCGGAGGGGCGCGATCCCTACGAAACCGAGCTGCGCATCCTCGACACTTACTGGAGCGACCACTGCCGCCACACGACCTTCACGACCGAGTTGGAGGGCATCACCGTCGAGGAGTCGTTCGTCAAGGAGGAGATCGAAGATTCGCTGGCGCTGTACCTGCGTATCCGCCGCGAACTGGGCCGTGAGCACAAGAGCCTCTGCCTGATGGATATGGCGACCATCGGCGCGCGCTACCTCCGGCAGAAAGGCCTGTTGGACGATCTGGAGGTCTCGGAGGAGAACAACGCCTGCTCGGTCTATATCGACGTCGATGTAGACGGGCGGACCGAGAAGTGGCTGTTGCAGTTCAAGAACGAAACCCACAACCATCCGACCGAGATCGAACCTTTCGGCGGGGCTTCGACCTGTCTGGGCGGCGCCATCCGCGACCCGCTGTCGGGCCGCAGCTACGTCTATCAGGCGATGCGCGTGACGGGCGCGGGAAACATTTACCTGCCTGTGTCGGAGACCCTTTCCGGAAAACTGCCCCAGAGCGTCATTTCGAAGAAGGCCGCGGCGGGCTATTCGAGCTACGGCAACCAGATCGGACTGGCTACGACCCATGTCCGCGAGATTTATCACGACGACTATGTCGCCAAACGCCTCGAAGTGGGGGCTGTGGTGGGGGCCGTGAAGGCTGCGAACGTCCGCCGCGAGCGTCCCGCACCGGGCGATAAAATCATCATGTTCGGCGGCCGCACGGGCCGCGACGGAATCGGCGGTGCGACCGGCTCTTCGAAGGAGCACGACGCCAAGTCGCTCGAAACCTGCGGCAGCGAGGTGCAGAAGGGCAACGCCCCCGAGGAGCGCAAGCTCGAGAGGCTGTTCCGCCGTCCGGAGGTGACGCGCCTCGTCAAGAAATCGAACGACTTCGGTGCCGGCGGCGTCAGCGTCGCCATCGGCGAACTGGCCGACGGGCTGGACATCTACCTCGACCGCGTGAAGACCAAGTACAGCGGTCTGAACTCCACGGAACTCGCTATCAGCGAATCGCAGGAACGCATGTCGGTGGTGGTCGAGGCGAAGGACATGGAGGAGTTCATGGGATACTGCCGCGAGGAGAACATCGAGGCGGTGCACGTGGCCGACGTGACGGACACGGCGCGCATGCGGATGTTCAACGGGGACAGGAAGGTCGTGGACCTCAAGCGCGAATTCATCGACAGCGCCGGGGCGAAGCATTATGCCGAGGCGCGGATCGGCGCGGTGGAAAACCGCGATCCCTTTGCCCGTGAAGTGGCGGGGGAGACCCTCGCCGAGCGTTTTACGAACAACCTCAAGGATAACAATGTCGTCTCGCAGCGGGGCCTCGTGGAGATGTTCGACGCGACGATCGGCCGCTCGACGGTGCTGATGCCCTTCGGCGGCCGCATGCAGCGCAGCGAGACGCAGGTCTCGGTGCAGAAACTCCCCACGGACGGCTATACCGACACGGCCAGCATCATGGCCTTCGGCTACAACCCCTACGTGGCTTCGTGGAGTCCCTACCACGGCGCGGCCTATGCCGTCGTGGAAGCTGCGGCGAAGGTCGTGGCCGCGGGTGCGCGTTACGAGAGGATGCGCTACTCCTATCAGGAGTATTTCGAGCGTATGACCCGGAATCCCGAGTCGTGGGGCAAGCCGCTCGGCGCGCTGCTCGGTGCGCTGAAGATGCAGGTCGAACTGGGCCTGCCTTCGATCGGCGGCAAGGACTCGATGTCGGGCACGTTCCAGGACATCAACGTTCCGCCGATGCTGATGGCCTTCGGCATCACGACGGTCGACGCTTCGAAGGTCATTTCCACCGACCTCAAAGGCGCAGGACATCGCATTTACCTCGTCCGCCATACTCCGCTGGAGAACCGGATGCCCGACACGGCGCAGCTGAAGGAGAACTTTGCGTTCGTCAGCGGGCGGATCGAGTCCGGGAAAATCCTCTCGGCGTGGTCCGTGGGCTTCGGCGGCGTCGGAGAGGGCCTTGCCAAGATGGCTTTCGGCAACGGCGTCGGCGCGGAGATCACCCTCGACGAGCCGAAATTGTATGAATACGCCTACGGTTCGATCCTCGTCGAGTGCGAGGGCACGTTGGAATATCCGCATGCCGAACTGCTGGGCTTCACCGTCGCCGAGGAGGCGCTGACGGTCAACGGGGTGAAGATGCCGCTCGAAGAGCTTTACAAGGCCAATACGGAGAAATTTGCGGCCGTTTACCCCGACAAGGGCCGGAACTCGGCGGAGGTGATGACCTCCGCACCCGCCCCGAAAACGTTCGTTTATCCCGGCGAGGCGGTCGAGACCCCGGTGGTCTATATTCCGGTGTTCCCCGGCACGAACTGCGACTACGACACCGCCAAGGCGTTCCGCGCGGCGGGGGCCGAGGTCCGGACGAGCGTCTTGTGCAACATCGCCGGCGACGACGTTTTGCGCTCGATCGCCGAAATGAAGGAGCATATCCGCCGGGCGCACATCTTCGTGCTCGCAGGCGGTTTCTCGGCGGGCGACGAACCCGACGGAAGCGCCAAATTCATTGTCAATGTGTTGAACAATAAGGATATTCGCGACGAAATCCACGCTTTGACCGACCGCGGAGGCCTGATCCTGGGCATCTGCAACGGTTTCCAGGCGTTGGTCAAGTCGGGCCTTTTGCCTTACGGACGTCTGGGCATGGTCACCAAGGAGTCGCCGACGCTGTTCCGCAACGACGTCAACCGTCATATTTCGCAGATCGTCTCGACGCGCGTCGCGACGACCGCTTCCCCGTGGCTCCGCGGCTTCCGTCCGGGTGAACTGCATTCGATTGCCGTCAGCCACGGCGAGGGTAAGTTCGTGGTGAGCGAGGAGCTTGCCCGCGAGCTGTTCGCCAACGGGCAGGTGGCCTTCCAGTACGCCGATGCCGCAGGGAACCCCACGGCAGAGGCTCCCTGGAACCCCAACGGATCGTCGTACGCCATCGAGGGCATCATCTCGCAGAACGGGTTGATTCTTGGAAAGATGGGCCACACGGAGCGTTACGAAAACAACCTGTTCAAGAACATCGCCGGCAACAAGCAGCAGTCGTTGTTCGCCAATGCCGTGGCCTATTTCCGCAAAGTGCAATAACCTTAAAAAAACGATAACCGATGAAAACCTCCCTGTTCCGATTTTGCGGCGTGCTGCTTCTTGCGGCGATGCTCGCTCCGGTCTGCGTTCATGCCCGGAAAAACCCGAAGAACCCGAAAAACAACATGCGCCTGCTGTACTGGAACATTCAGAACGGAATGTGGTCCGGGCAGGGCGACAACTACGACAAGTTCGTGGAGTGGGTCAGGGCGTACGATCCGGACGTCTGCGTCTGGTGCGAGGCGCAGTCGATCTACAAGACCGGCACGGCCGACAAGATGGATGTCGCCGACCGTTATCTGGTCGGGAACTGGGGCGAACTGGCCGCCCGTTACGGCCACAAATACTGGTATGTGGGCGGACACCGCGACAATTACCCGCAGGTGATCACGTCGAAATACCCGATCGAGAACGTCGAACGTATCGTCGGCTCGAAACCCGACAGCGTGGTGACGCACGGAGCGGGCTGGGCGCGCATCGAGAAGAACGGCAAGACGGTCAACATCGTAACGCTTCACACCTGGCCGCAGGGGTATGCCTTCGAGGCTAAAGACCGCGATGCGAGCCGTGCCGAGAACGGCGGCGACAAATACCGCCGCATGGAGATGGAATACATCTGCAACCATACGATCCATTCGGTTCCGGGCGCCGAAAAGCAGTTCTGGATGATGATGGGCGACTTCAACGCGCGTTCGTCGCGCGACAACTGGTTCTACAAATATCCGGCGGGCGACACGCGTTTCCTGGTGCACGACTACATTCTCCGGCACACGCCTTATGTGGACGTGATCGCCGGGAAATATCCCGGGGAGTTCAAGACCACGACGGGCGGCAAGTCGCGCATCGACTTCGTTTACTGCACGCCGCCGCTCTACGAGCGCATCACGCATGCCGACGTGGTGACCGACGCCTACACCGAGCCGGTCCGTGACCCGGCCAAACTTTCGAATTTCTGGCACCCCTCGGACCACCGTCCGATCGTGGTGGACTTCAATATGAAATGAGACAACGAATCAAATAATCAAAAAACACCCAAACAACATGAAACAGCTCGAAATGCTCTACGAGGGCAAGGCAAAACAGGTTTTCCGCACGGACGATCCCGATAAGATCATCATCCACTACAAGGATGCCGCTACGGCTTTCAACAACATCAAGAAAGCTACGATCGAGAACAAGGGCGTGCTGAACAACGCCATTTCGACCCTGATCTTCAAGGAGCTGCATAAGGCCGGCGTGAAGACCCACTATATCGAGACGATCAACGACCGCGATCAGGTCTGCCGCCGGGTGACGATCATTCCGCTGGAGGTGATCGTGCGCAACGTCATCGCCGGTTCGATGGCCCAGCGTCTCGGCATCGAGGAGGGCACGCAGCCCTCGAACGTCATTTTCGACATTTGCTACAAGAAGGACGAGCTGGGCGACCCGCTGATCAACGACCATCACGCCGTTGCGCTGGGCGCCGCTACGTACGAGGAGCTGAACGAGATGTACGCCATGACGGCCAAGATCAACGAGGTGCTCAAGGGGCTGTTCCTGAAGATGAACATCAAGTTGGTGGACTTCAAGATCGAGTTCGGCAAGACGTCGGACGGCGAGATCGTGCTGGCCGACGAGGTGTCGCCCGACACCTGCCGTCTGTGGGATGCCACGACCAACGAGAAACTCGACAAGGACCGTTTCCGCCGCGACCTGGGCAAGGTCCGCGAGGCTTACGAGGAGATTCTGGCGCGCCTGCAAAAAATCGTCGGGTAGTATGATGGAAGTGATCCGCGACCGTGAATTGCACGAGGAGTGCGGGGTGTTCGGCATCTACGGAGTGCCGAACGCCGCGTCGCTGACCTATTACGGTCTCCACGCCTTGCAGCACCGCGGGCAGGAGGGGGCCGGCATCGTCTCGGTGGACGAGAGCGGCACGTTCCGCCGCATCAAGGGCGGAGGGCTGGTGACGGAGGTTTTCGACGAGGCGAAACTCGCCACGCTGAAAGGTTCCACGGCCATCGGCCATGTGCGTTACACCACGGCCGGAGGCGGCGGCATGGAGAATGTCCAGCCGTTCCTCTTCCGCCACAACACGGGCGACTTCGCGCTGGCGCATAACGGCAATATCGTCAATTCGGAGTTGCTGCGCCGCCACCTCGAAAACAAGGGCAGCCTGTTTCAGTCGACTTCCGACAGCGAGATCCTGGCCCACCTGATCAAGAAGGAGACGCGCTACCACGACCGGCCGCGCATCTTCTCGATCATCGACGCGCTGAACATGCTCGAAGGCGCTTTCGCCTTCCTGATTATGACGGCCAACCGCATCTACGCCTGCCGCGACAAGTACGGCCTGCGTCCGCTGTCGATCGGCAAGCTGGGCGACGGATGGGTGGTGTCGAGCGAAACGTGCGCGTTCGACGTGCTGGGCGCGGAGTTCGTGCGCGACGTCGAGCCGGGCGAGATCGTGACGATTGATAAACAGGGCATCCGCAGCCGCGACTACTCGATGTACAAGCGTCACGAAATGTGTTCGATGGAGTACATCTACTTCGCACGCCCGGACAGCGACATCGACGGCTGCAACGTCCACGCCTACCGCAAGGAGTCGGGACGCCTGCTCTGGAAGGAGGCTCCCGCCGAGGCGGACATCGTGGTCGGCGTGCCCGATTCGAGCCTCAGCGCCGCGATGGGTTACGCCGAGGCGAGCGGACTGCCGTATGAAATGGGACTTATCAAGAACAAGTATATCGGCCGCACCTTCATCCAGCCCTCGCAGGAGCTGCGCGAGAAGGGCGTGAGGATGAAACTTTCGGCCGTGCGTTCGATTGTCAGGGGCAAGCGCGTGGTGCTGGTCGACGACTCGATCGTGCGCGGCACGACCTCGCGGCGCATCGTCACGATGCTCAAGGAGGCGGGAGCCACCGAAGTGCACGTGCGCATCGCCAGTCCCCCGATGACCGATCCCTGCTTCTACGGCGTGGACACCTCGACACGCGAGGAGCTGATCTCGGCCCGCAAGAACACGGCGGGGGTCTGCGAGGAGATCGGCGCCGATTCGCTGGTGTTCCTCTCGCCCGAGTCGCTGTTGAAGGCGGGCAGCCGCAAGGAACTTTGCATGGCCTGCTTCACGGGGCAGTATCCCACGGCGCTCTACCAGTCGCCCGAGGAGGCCAACAAGGACGTAAAATGTTAGCGGACGCGAAGCGGTCATTGCGAGGAGGACGCAGGTCCGACGCGGCAATCTGAACCGGTGTTGTGACGTTACGGCATTTTTCCCGGATTGCCACGGCATCTGGCGATGCCTCCCAATGACGGGCCCGGAGAATGGGGATAAAAACAGGGAATTTAAATTATTTAAACCATATATTGCTATGGCTCAAAGTTATGAAAAGGCCGGCGTGAATCTCGAAGCCGGATACGAAGTGGTGCGGCGCATCAAAAAGCATGTGGCCTCGACCTCGCGTCTGGGTGTGATGGGCAACATCGGCGCCTTCGGCGGTATGTTCGATCTTTCGGCCCTCAAGGTGAAGGAACCGGTGCTCGTGAGCGGGACCGACGGCGTGGGAACCAAACTCAAGCTGGCCTTCGAGATGGACAAGCACGACACGATCGGCATTGATGCCGTGGCCATGTGCGTCAACGATGTGCTGGCGCAGGGCGCCGAACCGCTGGTGTTCCTCGACTACGTGGCCGTGGGGCGCAACGAACCCCAGAAGATCGAGGCCATCGTCGCGGGTGTCGCCGACGGCTGCCGTCAGGCCGGCTGTGCGCTGGTGGGCGGCGAGACCGCCGAGATGCCGGGCATGTACGCCGAGGGCGAATACGACATCGCCGGATTCACGGTGGGCGTCGTGGAGAAGTCGCAGCTGATCGACGGTTCGAAGGTCAGGGCGGGCGACGTGCTGGTGGGCGTTGCGTCGAGCGGCGTGCACTCCAACGGCTTCAGCCTCGTGCGCAAGATCGTCGCGGACAACTGCCTGAACCTGCGCGAGTCCTATCCCGAACTGTCGAACAAACAGCTTGGCGAGGTGCTGCTCACGCCGACGAAAATCTATGTGAAGCAGGTGCTGGAGGTGGTTCGCAACTGCGACGTGCACGGCATCAGCCACATCACGGGCGGCGGTTTCGACGAAAATATTCCCCGCATCCTCCACGAGGGGCAGGGGCTTGAGATCGACGAAGGGTCGTGGGAGATTCTGCCCGTGTTCCGCTTCCTCGAAAAGTACGGCAAGGTGGCCCACCGCGAGATGTTCAACATCTTCAACATGGGCATCGGCATGGTCATCGCCCTCGATGCCGCCGAGGCGCAGAAGGCCATCGGCATCCTCACGGAGCAGGGCGAGCGTGCCACGGTCATCGGACGCGTAACCGACACCGAGGGTGTCGTCATCCGATAGAGGGATGCGGCGCCTTGCGGTTTTCGCCAGCGGCAGCGGCACGAACTTCGAAGCCATCGTCACGGCCTGCGAGCGGGGCGTGCTGGATGCCGAAGTGGTGCTGATGGTCTGCGACAAACCCGGTGCGAAGGTGGTCGAAAGGGCTGCCGCTCACGGGGTCGGGGCGTTCGTCTTCGCGCCGAAGCAATATGCCTCGAAGGCCGACTACGAGCGGGAGATCGTCGCGCGGCTGGATGCCGCGGGCGTGGAGCTGGTCTGCCTGGCGGGCTACATGCGCATTGTGGGCGACGTGCTGCTGGGGGCCTACGGCGGGCGGATCATCAACATCCACCCCTCGCTGCTGCCGGCCTTCCGCGGGGCGCATGCCATCGAGCAGGCGCTGGAATACGGCGTCAAGGTCTTCGGCGTGACGATCCATTACGTCGACGCCGAGCTGGACGGCGGACGCATCATCGCCCAGCGGGCCTTTCCCTACGAGGGCGATGACATCGGGGAACTGGAAGCGATGATTCATGCCGTGGAATATCCGTTATACATTGAAACTATTAAAAAACTGATCGAATAATGCGCGCATTAATTAGTGTAAGTGACAAGACCGGTGTCGTGGAGTTTGCCAAAGGGCTGCGGACTCTGGGCTGGGAGGTGATCGCCACGGGCGGTACGATGAAGCTCCTGGCCGACAGCGGCGTGGAGGTAATCAACATCAGCGACGTGACGGGATTCCCCGAGATCTGCGACGGCCGCGTGAAGACCCTGCATCCCAACGTGCACGGCGGACTGCTGGCCCGCCGCGACGATCCGGAGCACCTGAAAGCCCTGAAGGATAATCATATCGAGTTCATCGACATGGTCTGCGTGAACCTTTATCCGTTCCGGGAGACGATTTCGAAACCCGGCGTGAAGATGGAGGACGCCATCGAGAACATCGACATTGGCGGACCTTCGATGCTTCGCTCGGCGGCCAAGAACTGGGCCGACGTGACGGTGGTGTGCGACCCCGCGGACTATGACGCGATTCTGGACGAGATTCGCGCCGGCGGCAATACCGAAAAGGCCACGCGCCTGAAGCTCTCGGCCAAAGCCTATACGCATACCGCCGAGTACGACGCGATGATCGCCGCCTATATGCGCGCGCAGGCGGGTCTGAACGAGAAGCTTTTCCTCGAGTTCGACCTCGTGCAGTCGCTGCGCTACGGCGAAAACCCCCACCAGTCGGCCAAATTCTACCGCGAGGGGAAGGAGGTGCCCTATTCGCTGGCATTCGCCAGACAGCTCAACGGCAAGGAACTGTCCTACAATAACATTCAGGACGCCAACGCCGCGCTGTGCATCGTGCGCGAGTTCGACAAGCCGTTCTGCGTGGGCCTCAAACACATGAATCCCTGCGGCGCCGCGACGGGCAAGGATGTCGTCGAGGCATGGACGAAGGCCTACGAGGCCGACAAGGTGTCGATCTTTGGCGGCATCGTGGCGACGAACTGCACGGTGACGCGCGAAGCGGCCGAGCTGATGAAGCCGATCTTCCTCGAAATCATCATGGCCCCGAAATTCGACGAGGGGGCGCTCGAAGTGCTCTCGGCGAAGAAGAACCTGCGCCTGCTCGAGGTCAGCATGGACAAGGGCGACGTGGACCCGAAACAGTATGTGAGCGTCAACGGCGGCCTGCTGGTGCAGGACCTCGACGTGGCGACGAAGGCCGTTACGGCCGATATGTGCGTCACGAAGGCGAAGCCCGCTGCGGAGCAGATGGAGGATCTCAATTTCGGCTGGCATATCGTCAAACACGTGAAGTCGAACGCCATCGTGGCGGTGAAGGACGGCCGGACGCTGGGCGTCGGCGCCGGACAGATGAACCGCATCGGCTCGGCGGAGATCGCCCTGAAGCAGGCGCATGCCGCAGGCGTCACCGAGGGTCTCGTGCTGGCGTCGGACGGTTTCTTCCCCTTCGACGACTGTGTGACGCTGGCCGCCGAATACGGCGTGACGGCGATCGTGCAGCCCGGCGGTTCGGTCCGCGACGAGGATTCGATCCGGAAGGCCGACGAGAAGGGCATCGCCATGGTATTCACCGGTGAGAGGCACTTCAAGCATTAGTATCACCGGCGTTACCATTTTTGGGTAGTACAGAAATCCGACCGGATACCGGAGCCGTTGGCAAGGGACGGGCTAAAAGCGCGAGCGGAGGGGACGGTTTGTTTACAAACCCGCGAATAGTCGCCCGAAGCCAGCGTTAGACCGTTCCGGGCAGGCGGAGGTATCGTCGGAGAGTTTTTGTGGCACTTTTTGCGGAAAAAAGTGCCGGAATCTGCGGAGTTTATTCTGCGATAAAAAGGAATTTTGTTTATGAAGGTACTGGTTATCGGCGGCGGAGGCCGCGAACACGCCATTGTCGACGCGCTGTCGCGTTCGCCGCAGGTCGAAAAAATTTACTGTGCACCCGGGAATGCGGGCATCGCCCGGCAGGCCGAGTGCGTGGCCATTCGTGAAACCGAGGTGGAACGCCTGCGTGACTTTGCCGCGGAGCGGGGCATCGGCCTCACGGTCGTGGGTCCCGAAGTGGCGCTGGCGGCGGGTGTCGTCGACTGCTTCAGGGCCGCGGGGCTGCGCATCTTTGGTCCGACGAAGGCTGCGGCGCGCATCGAGTCGTCGAAGGAGTTCGCCAAACGGCTGATGGCTAAATATGCCATCCCGACAGCCGGATTCCGCGCATTCACCGACTATGCCGGGGCGCTGGCCTATGTGCAGGGGCGTCCTCTGCCCGCAGTGCTGAAATACGACGGACTGGCCGCCGGAAAAGGTGTGGTGATCGCCCGGACGATGGCCGAGGCCGAAGCGGCGTTGCGGGATATGTTGCTCGACGATAAGTTCGGCGAGGGCAAGGTGGTCGTCGAGGATTACCTCGAAGGTCCCGAGTTTTCGTTCATGTGCTTCGTTTCGGGACACAAGGTGTGGCCGATGGCGCTGGCGCAGGACCACAAACGGGCCTACGACGGCGACGAGGGTCCCAATACGGGCGGTATGGGCGCCTATTCGCCCCTGCCGTTCGTGACGGCGGAGGACGAACGCTATGCGCTGGAGAAGATCATGCAGCCCGTGGCCGACGCGATGATCGCCGAGGGGTGTCCCTTCGAGGGCGTGCTCTACGGCGGACTGATGAAGACTGCGCGGGGTATCGAGGTCATCGAGTTCAACGCCCGTTTCGGCGATCCCGAGACCGAGGTGGTGCTGCCGCGCCTGAAGAGCGACATCGTCGACATCTTCTGTGCCGTGGCCGAGGGACGCGATACGCAGTTGGAGTGGCACGATTTCGCCGCGCTGGGCATCGTGCTGGCCTCGAAGGGCTATCCGGGCGACTACGAAAAAGGACACGAGATCAAGGGCCTGGACCGCGTCGAAGGGGCTGTTTATCACATGGGAACCCGGGCCGACGGCGGGCGGATTCTCACCAACGGAGGCCGCGTGCTGTTTGTGGTGGGCAAGGGCAGGGACCTGGCCGAAGCGCGGAGGAATGCGCTGGCCGACGTGGCCCGCATCGACTGCGACAATCTGTTCCACCGCACCGACATCGGCCACCGGGCTTTCGACGATTTGGAAAGATAATACGAGCGATATATGGCAAAAATAATCAGCGGAAAAGAACTTTCAGCGAAACTGAAACTTGAAATGGCGGACGAGGTGAAGACCTTCCCCGCGAAATACGGCCGTGTGCCCCATCTGGTTGTCATCCTCGTGGGCGAGGACCCCGGCAGCGTGAGCTATGTGACGGGCAAGGCCAAGGCTTCGGCCGAGGTGGGCATCCGCAATACCACGATCCGAAAGCCCGAGTCCGTTTCCGAGGCCGAACTGCTGGACATCATCACGGCCCTGAACCTCGACGACGAGGTGGACGGCATTCTGGTCCAGCTGCCCCTTCCGAAACATATCGACGAGGACAAGGTGATCGCCGCCATCGACAAACAGAAGGATGTCGACGGCTTCCATCCCCTGAACGTTGCGGCGCTGTGGCAGAAACAGCCCTGCACGCTCCCCTGCACTCCGAAAGGCATTCTCAAGATGCTGCGGGCCGCAGGCGTGGAGATCGCCGGCAAGCGCGCCGTGGTGATCGGCCGCAGCAATATCGTGGGACTTCCCGTGTCTAAACTGCTCTTGGACGCGAACGCTACGGTGACGATGGCCCACAGTCGTACGCGCAACCTCGCCGAAGTGACGCGCGGGGCGGAGATTCTGGTGGTGGCCATCGGTCGGCCGAAGTTCGTCACGGCGGAGATGGTGTCGCCGGGCGCCGTGGTGATCGACGTGGGGGTGAACCGCGACCCGGAGACGGGCAAACTGTGCGGCGACGTCGATTTCGCGGCCATCGAACCCAAGGCCTCGGTGATCACGCCCGTGCCGGGCGGCGTCGGGCCTATGACGATCTGCTGCCTGATGGAGAATACGATCGAGTGTTTCCTCCGGCGAGCGGGCCGGTAGCCGGAGGAACGGAGCGAAAACTTCGGTTTTTTTGCACCTCCGCTGAAAAAAATCAGCCGTTGACTCACGGGTCAACGGCTGATTTCGTTTTACAGGGTTCCTGTTATCAGAGTTTGATCGGTTCGGATATTTTGATATTGTCGAGGAACCAGCGGTTGGCTGTTCCGACTTCCCACTGCCTCTGCGTAATGGTGATCTTCGTATCCTTGTTGACCGTAATGCCCTTCAGGCTGACTTCGGCGCGAACCCATTCGAGCTTGTGACCATCCTCCCATCCCAGTTCGGGTATGTCGATCTGCACTTTGTCGCTGCCGTTCTCGAAGATGACGATCAGATTGACGGGGTCGATCTTGCCGGACCCCTGGCGCATTCCGCACCAGTCGAACGAGAGTGTCACATTGTCCTTTGCTTCGGGAACCCCGTCTATCGGAGGAAGAATGATACCTGCGTGATTGCCGGTCTTGCCGAATTTGAGGTAGTTCTGCTGGAGGTAGATGCGCTTGTTGTCGTTCTTGTCGTAGATAAACTTGTAACCGAGTTTTTCGACAGCGTCGAATGCCGTCACTCCATCGACAGTTATGGAGGTAAGCGCTGTCGCTTTTGCATCGAGGTTATCCGTCTCGACCGTTTGGCCGACACCGCTTGCTACGGACCACGGTTCGAGCCATTCGAAGTTCTCCAGGAAATAGACGATCTCGTTCAGGCCGTTGTCCTCGACATCGGTGGCCATGATGCGCTGTACAGGCTCGGCCAAACCGGCGTAGTAGCCGGTGACGGTTACGATATGGCCGGTCAGGGCGGAAAGGCCCAGACTCGACGGGGCGTCCACGACGCTGACCGAGTACTTGGCATCCTCCGAAACGGTGAGGGTGCTGCCGTTGAAAACGCCCTTGACGGTGACGTAGCCCCGTTTGGAGGAGGTGTAGTCGTCGATCTTTGCGCTGATGTCCTCCGGTTCGGGGTAGTTCACCGCTCCGCCGGACAGAACCGTCACCTCGTCGCAGTCGATTACCGTAGCGAGTTTCTGCGAGTCGGATGACTTGGTGCCCAAGAGCGAAATCTTGTCGCCGACGGCAACCGTCGTGGCGTCCGAGACGAAGATATTGTCCGTGTTTTTGTCGTCGCTGATGACGAAGCCTTTGGTCGTCACGGCCACGACGATCGCCGACGGTACGGAAATGACCGTTTCGTCCGCCAGGGCGGCGAGTTCACCTGCCGTGTACTCCTTCACATCGCGGTATTTGTCTCCGTTCTGCGTGATGAGCACCTGTGCGCGGCTTGCAAGAGTCCGTCCCTTGAAGACGAGGGTGGCCTTGCGGGGATTGTCCTCCGCGCCGTCGCGCATGTTGTCGGTCACCGAAACCGTCACGTCCATGACGCCGGTTCCCGAGTTGGGCGTGACCGTCACCCAGTCGGGGACTTCCGTCACCCAGTCGGCGTCGGCATAGATGGTGATGATCTTTTCCGCCGCTCTTTCCGCTTCGAAATTCAAGGTGTTGGCGCTCGCCAGAACAGCTTCGGAAAGGTGGTCCTCATCCTTGTCGCAGCCCCAGAAGGAACACAGGGCCGCCATGAGGATCGGGGCTGTCATATATTTTACAAATCTCATAATCTTGTTTTTTAGGTTATTTCCGACTTAAAAATCGAGTCCGTCGCTCCATCCCGGATTCTGCGTGAGGTTCGGGTTGAGCGAACGCTCGCCGCTGGGAATCGGGTAGAGGTAATCGCGTTCCTCGTTGAACGGAGTGCGCAGATTCTCTACGGTTTTGTGATAGTAGACATAGCCTTTGTCCCCCTCGGAGAGAATGATGTCCGAACCGAGTTCGTATACCGAAACTCCTTCGCCGGCTTGGGGTTTGGTCTCTCCTGCCTTATAGAGAATCAGATCGGCCGTTTCTTTGCCCGCAAGCTTGTATTCGCCGGGGCCCGGGAAATACATGCCGGAAATGGCCTGGTCGATGCAATAGCCGGCTTTCCAGCGATACAGATCCTGAAGGCGGAAACCCTCCTGGATCAGCTCGACGGCCCGTTCGCGGCGGATTTCCAGAATGACGCCCTTGTTGGCGCCGGTCACGTTGGGATAGCCGTACTCTTTGGACTCAAGATACCAGTCGATATTTTTGTTGGCTTCGTTCATGTCGAGGCCCCGCATTCCCACCCGGCTTCGGATTTCGTTGACGGTGATAACCAGATCATTCTGCGTGAGCGTTCCCAGTTCGGCCTTGGCTTCGGCATAGTTGAGCAGCACTTCGGCATAGCGGAAAACCGGCATGTCGCAGGTCGAACGGTCGTTGCGGTCGATCTGTCCTCCCGAGGCCGTCGTGTCCTGAACGAATTTGATGGGTTGGTAGCCGGTGATCGTGACGCCGAGATCGGGTCCCTGTACCCGCTTGGCGCCGATGCGCTTGTAACCCGGGGTGCGGATCGACTGCGCCAGGCGCGGGTCGCGGTCCTTCACCTCCTCGGTGAAAGGCAGCGTCTGCCACCCCTCCTGGTCGGTGAATGCGGTGCCGTCCTTCTTCAGGTACATGTTGATGAATTTGCGGGTGTAGCCCGGGCGGCCCTGTGTCGGCAGCAGCGTGTAGGCCGTCGCATTGTGGTAGACCTGGGCCTCGTAGCTGTTTCGGATGGCGAGGATATACTCTTCGGTGCTGGCATTCTCCTGTGCGAAGAGCATCATGTAGTCCTTGTCCGGAGTTTTGGTGGAGTAGAGCTTGTAGGGACCTTCGTCGATGATCGTTTTGGCGGCCTTGGCGGCTTCCTCCAGATAATAGGTGTAGTCATGTCCTTCGAGGTTGATGCCGTGGTATTTGCGGTAGGTTCCCTCGAAGAGGCAGAACCGCGCTTTCAGCGCCAGCGCCGCCCATTTGTTGACGCGGTAGGTCGATATATCCTCCGTAAGACCGCCGCTGTTGATGGCTTCGTCGATATCCTTGATCATATTGGTCATGATCAGTTCGCGTGAATCGCGCGGTTTGTAGAGCGCTTCGTCGGCCGAGCCGAGCTGCACCTCGTACCAGGGTACGTCGCCGAAGCGTTTCACCTTGTCGAAATAGAAGGCGGCGCGGAAGAATTTGGCCAGGGCCGTATATTCGGTCACGGCCTTCTTGTCCTCGCATTGATCGACATATTCCAGCAGGGTGTTTATGCGGCGCAGGTTGCCCCACGACCAGCCGCCGCCGGTGTTCGGAACGGTGCGCTTGTCGCCTCCGTAGAGAACATCGGAGAGGGTCATCTGAACGAGCAGGTCGTTCTGCTCATCGTAGGGCGTCTTGTCCAGCAGGTTGTCGTAAAAGGGGTTGGAGAAGAGTTCCAGATCGCTTCTCGTCTTGAAATAGTCGAACTGCGTCACCCGATCCAACGGTTCTTTGTCCAGCAGGGAGTCGCAGGCCGATAATCCTGCAATCAGCGTTGCTGCCAGTATGATTAATCGCTTCATGGTATTCGGATTTTGAAATTATTAGAAGGTGATGTCGATGCCGAACATGAACGTCTTGGCCCACGGATAGTAGGCGTTGTTGTTCACGCCGGAACGGTTGATAGCCGCTTCGGGATCGACGTACTTGGAGTTCTTTTTGAGCGGCGACCAGTAGCAGAGGTTCTCGCCCGAGAAATAGATGCGGATCTGGTCGATGCCGGCCTTCTTGGTGAGGGTTGCGGGGATCGTGTAGCCGACGGTCAGGTTTTTCAGACGCAGGTAGCGGATATTCTGCAGGTAACGGTCGTTGACCTTGCTCAGATAACCTCCCGATGAAGAATAGGCTCTTGCGCGCGGGAAATAGGAGTCGGGATTGTCCTCCGCCCATACCTTGCCGAGGAAATCCGTCGGGAGGTAGGAGAGGTAGGGATAGGAATAGCAGCCCCAGAAAGGCATCATTTCTCCGTGGGGATACCAGTAGTGGTTGCCGGTTCCCTGGAAGAAGACCGAAGCGTCGAAGCCCATCCAGCGGATCGAGGCGTTGATGCCGTAGGAGAGCGTCGGGAGTGAGTTGCCCAGGATCGTCCGGTCGCCCGGCTTGTCGACGGTGTCGTTGCCGACTCCCCAGACGCCGTTGCCGTCGAGGTCGACGAACTTCAGGTCGCCGGCCTGCCAGCCGCCGGTCAGACGGCCCGTGCTGTAACTCAGGTCGACCTCTTTGGCATAGGCCTGCGCCTCTTCGGTGGTCTTGAAGAACCCGTCGGTCTTGAAGCCCCAGATTTCGCCGATCTCCATGCCGACGTAATAATCTCCCTTTGTCAGGTTGGTCAATGACTTGTTCGGGTTGTTGTCGTATTTGGTGATGACGCTCTTGTAGTCGCTGATGTTGAAACCGACGCTGTATTCGAACGGTTTGCCGGCGAGTTTGAACTGGTCGCGCCAGCTGACGGAGAGTTCATAACCCTTCGTGCGCAGTTCGGCGGAGTTCATGCTGGGCGAATCGGCCCCGTATACGCCGGGCAGCGCCATTCCGTCGGTCAGCATGTCCTTCGTGTCGCGGATGTAGACGTCGCCGGTGAAGTTGAGCCGGTTGTTCAGCATGGTGAGATCCAGACCCAGGTCCCACTGCTGGGCGGTTTCCCAGGTCAGGTCGGAGGCTACGGGGGCGCCCAGCGAGGAGTATTTGCCCTTTATGCTGCCGTCGAAGGTGTAGTTGCTGAAATCGTTGTTCGTGATCAGGCGCATGTAGGTGTAGTAGGACGACACGTTCTGGTTGCCCAGGCTGCCGAACGAAGCGCGCAGCTTGAGGTTGTCCACCAGGTCTTTGGCGTTGCCGAAGAACGGCTCCTCGGAGATGCGCCATCCGGCCGATGCCGAGGGGAACAGGCCCCAGCGGTTGCCCGGTGCGAAACGCGACGATCCGTCGTAGCGTCCGCTCACCTCGAAGAGGTAGCGCCCTTTGTAGTCGTAGTTGATACGGGCGAAGAAGCCTGCCAGGGCGTATTCGTTCTGGCCGCCGCCGTAAGCGCCCTCCGTGGGAGAGCCCGTTGCCAGATTCAGGTCGTCGAGGTTTATGGAGGAGAGGTTGATGCCTGCCACCGAGACGTTCTTGCTGGCCCACGTTTCGTAGTTGAATCCGGCGGTTGCCGACACGTGGTGCGCCTCGCCGAACGTTTCGTCGTAGTTGGCGTAGACGTTGGCCGAATAGTAGTTGCGCGTCTGAACCACTTCGTCGAGCTGGTTCATGCCGGCGCCCGTGTCGTAGGCGAGCAGCGGCCCGTCGGGGTATTCGCGGTAGTTCATTGCGGAACTGCGGCTCGTATTGCGGTTCTGGTAGAGGCGGTAGGTGAAGTCACCCGTGATGCTCAACGTCTTGAACGGCGTGATGACCAGGCGTGTCGTGTTCGAGAAGTCGTTCGAGCGGTCGACGTTGCGGTGCGTGCCCTCGTTGAGCAGGATGTGGCGTCCGTTGGCGATCTTGTAATCGAGATACGGCGTGCTGTAAAGCCACGATCCGTCGGGGTTCTTCATGGGGAAGTTGGCCAGTGCGTGGCGGGCGCTGTAAGCGATGGTGTTGTCTACGCTGCCGTCTCCCAGAGACTTGTAATTCGACGAGAAGAACGACGTGTTGTTCGAGAGCGTTGCCCACCGGTTGATCCGAAAATCGAGTTTCGCACGCAGGTTGTATTTGTTATACACGTCGGGATGTGCGCGCTGAATACCTTCCTGGCGGTCATAGGCGCCCGAGACGAGGTATTTGATGTCCTTCGTGCCGCCGCTGAGCGAGATGTTGTGCTGCTGCACGGGCCGACGCTGCTGGAAGAGCATGTCCCACCAGTCGTAGTTGCCGTAGTAGACCCACTGTTTGCGGCCGTTGCGGATCTCTTCGACGACCCACGGACGGTCGGGATGCTCGGTCCTGTCGTTCACGCGCGCCAGCAGCTGCTGCATGTCGTGATCGTTGTATTTGACATAGTTCGTTCCGGAGTCGGCCTGCCAGAACTTGTTGACCGTATAGACCGACCAGTAACCGCGGTTCTCGTAGTCGGTCGAGGTCGTGGCCTCCTCCCAGCCGAAACGGCCGCTGTAACGCACCGTCGCCTTGCCGTCCTGGGCCGAGCCGTTCTTGGTGGTGACCAGGATGACGCCGAAGGCTGCGCGGGCGCCGTAGACGGCTGCCGCCGAAGCGTCCTTGATGACCGAGATCGACTCCACGTCGTTGGGGTTGACGCGGTTCAGGTCGCCCACCACGCCGTCGATCAGCACGAGCGGGTCGGCCGAGTTGATCGAGTTGACGCCGCGGATGTTGATCGCCGGCGTGCTGCCGGGTTTACCCGAGGAGGTGGTGATGTTGAGACCCGCTACGGAACCCTGCAACATGCTGCCCAGCGAATGGGTGACGCGGTTTTCGAGCTCCTTGCTCCCTACGGTCGCAACGGCGCCGGTCAGGTTGACTTTTTTCTGCGTACCGTAGCCGATTACGACGGTTGCATCGAGCATGATGGCGTCCTCCTGCAGGTAGATCGTGATGCTGTTCCGGCTTGAGGGAACTGTCACTTTCTGGGGCAGGTAACCCAGGCAGGTGACCTGGAGAACGGCTTCTCCCGACGGAACTTGGATTTTGAAGGTGCCGTTTTCGGAGGTTGTGACGCCTTTGGTCGTACCATCGACCAGAACGGCTACACCCACGAGCGGCTGTTGATTGGCGTCGAGGACTTTTCCCGACACCTCCCTGTTCTGGGCCGAAAGGGCTGTTATTCCCCCTCCCAATACCAGAAGAAGAGATAGAACCAGTGGTCTTAATACTCTCATAAGATCTGTGTTTGTTGGTTAGTAAATGATGATTGTGGTTGGGTATGTAGCGAAAATCACTTGCGTCGGTAGGCATCCGTGGAGAATGCTTTCGGCCGCTGCATGTTTTCGGTCCACTCGTTTCCGAATTCGTCCTTGACGGTGATCACAAGGTCGGTGTCCGCATCGTCCGCCTTCACCTTGAAGAAGTGCGTGAACTTGTCGGTGATGAACGACGGGGTTTGCGTGAGTTTCGCATTGTTGAACCGCTTGACCGAGAGCGCCGCGATATGGAGCGGGTCGTAGGCCCAGACTTCGGTGTAGGGCAGCGTCTTGCGTTTTTCGTCGACGACGCTCAGCGTCCAGTCCGAATTCCAGTTCCAGATGTTGATCAGCACCTCGTTGTCGTTGTTCTGCGGATAGGCGTTGACATATTGCATATAGGCGTTCTTGACCGAAGCGGAGATGTCGGAAGGCATCAGCGGAACGTCGGCCATCGAAAAATGCACGTTGTTCAGGTCGTAGCTGCGGAACTGGTACTCTTCGGGCCATCCGGTCGATTTGTAGAGACATTGGAAATCGGTTCCCGTGACATCCCAGATGCCGTAGCCGCCCGGAGTTCCGTCGGTTCCGATGTGGATTCCGGGTGTGAGGTTGCCGGACCACCACCACGAAGCGCATACCGAGCCGGAGTTATACTCCCGGAAGTTATGCCCGTCCACGATCGGAGCGTCGGGCGTCACGTTGAAAAGTTTGTGGGTATGCCCCGTCACGAAGCGGACCGTATATCCGTCGAGGATGTCGAAAAGCCGCAGGGTGTTGACCTGATCGTGGTCGATCTTGAATCCCGATGTGGTCGGATAGAACACCTGCGCATGCATGGCAACGACGACGGGGGTCGTCTTGGCCACGTGCGACAGGTCTTTCGCCAGCCAGTCCAGCTGCTCGGCGGAGAGGCTCTTGACATAGTTGCGGGAAGTGCTCCCGTCGTAGCTGCTGCAATCAATGTCGTCCATGACGACGTAATGGACCTTGCCGATGTTGAACGAATAGTAGGTCGGGCAGATCTGATCCACATATTTGACCGCCGCATCGTAGTCCGACCTGGTCTGGAAGTCGTTGTCATGGTTGCCCATGGTGTGGAAGATCTGCAGATTCTTGATCTGGCTGTTGACGGTGTTCAGGTACTGGGGGAAATAGTAGCTGTTCGAATACCAGTAGAGGTCCCAGGTCATGTCCCCGAGGGTGAGCGCATACATCTTCTCGCCCTTGTGGCGGGTCATGTAGTCCGTAAGGTCGGAGGTGAACTGGGCGAACTGTCCCAGGTCGCCCGTTCGGTTGGCGAGGTGCATGTCGCCCAGCATGAAGATTTTGTAGGAGTCCTGTCCGTCGACCTTTTCGAGCTTGAAGTCGGCCCGTTCGACGACGTCGGCGCTGTTTTTGAGCGCGCGGTGGAACTGCGGGAGCACCCCGACGGACGGAACTTCGTAGCCGCTCGGGACGGAGATGAAGACATATCCCCACTTTTTGGCCGATTTGAGCTGGTAGATGCCCTTCTCGTTCGTGACGGTCACCTCCGCGCCGTCGGAGACCACGACGTTCTCCACGCCGACGCCGGCCGACGACACGATCCCGTAGACCGTGGTGCCTGCATCCGGTTTGAAATCTATGTCTTCGACGATGTTGATGTAGATTCTTCCGAACGATTTTTTGCGCGCGTCTCTTTTGACGAAGACTTTGTAGTAACCCGTTTCACACCCGTCGGCCAGGCGTACGGTGAAACTGTCGGAAGTGGTGTTGACGATGGGGCAGACGTAGGAGATGCCTGCGTCCGACTCAAGAATGAATGTGTCTGTGGTCAGGGGCGATTTCCCCCCCCCACTTACGGCGAAAGTGCACTCGCCGCCTTCGGTGACGTCTACCGACCCCGGAACCGTGAATTGCACGTCGAAATTATCCGCGGGGGTCTTTTCGTCATCGCTGCCGCCGCAGGCGAAGAGTTGCGAGACGGCGATGAGTGCCAGTAACAGATACTTTAATACGTTTTTCATTTTAAGTTCTTCGATTATAATTTTTTTATTTGTCCGCGTTTTGTAAATCCGGTTGTTTGGACACCTCGAAGGCCCGGAAAGACCCGGTCGGGGACTCCGTCCCGAAGTCTCCGTTTGCGGCCCTGCCGGCCTTCGCATCTTCCGTTATATATATGGTAACCATCTGTTTACCGTGTCGCTTCTGTCTGAAAAACTTTTCAAATATAACTTGTTTGTGTTTCGATTGTGTTTCGAATACATTTCAAAATTAAACTTATTTTATTAAAAAACAAAATCGGATGATTTTTTTTGCAAATAAAAAATTTTAATTTTTAGTCGTGTTTCGTTTGGTAGATTTGCCATTTCCCTTTCATTTCTTTTTCGTTGCCCTTGATTTGTGGAATGGTTGTGAAGCGAGACTGTCGGGCGTCTGTTTTTCGGCGACGGCAGTTCGGAAAACGGCATGGCGGAGAAGAGTGGCGGGCGGAACCGGAGGTGTTGTCGGAACCGGTCCCGGCCGCTCGGGGCGGGCTGTCGCCTGCGCCGGGAGCGGCAGTGTGGCGGACGGATTCCGGCGCAGGCCGAAAAGACGCTCGCGGAGGTGAGTTCCGGAGGCTATGAATGCCAGGAGGCGGTGAGCTGTTCGGGGAGCGGAACCGAGGAGTCGCGCCGCCAGACCATCGCCCGGTCGGCGGCCGCGTCGCCCGTGCCGAAGTCGAAGCGGTCTGCGGAAACGAACCTCGCCGGAACGTCGCCAGCGAACCCGAAGCGTCCGTAAAATTCCCGGAGCCACTCCTTGCCGGGCGTCGGGATGAGGAGCGCCGCATCGTCGCCGCGCTCCGCGATGAGCCGCATCGCTTCGCGCATCAGCTGCGAAGCCAGTCCGCGTCCCCGGAACGCCGGGTCCGTCGCTACGCCATAAATATAGGTCGTGCGGCCCAGCTCCGTCCGGAACGGCAGGAGGTGGAGCATCGCCGCCATGCGGCCTTCGGCCTCGGCCGTCAGCATCCGGCGGCGGGAGTAATAGCGCATGATGAACGAGTCGGCGAACTGCTCGTCGTCGCCGAAGGCCTTCATCCAAAGCTCTTTGCAGGCCACTTCGTCGGGGTGCATGCAGATCGCCGCGAATTTGTGCTGGAGGAACGCCGGGTGGTAGGAGAGTTTGGCCTGCCGCAGTCCGTCCAGCCCGAGGTCCTCCTCACGGTTGATCAGCGTGAAACGTTCGGGGAGGTGCTGTGCGAAGAGTTTGTTGATGATCGTGAAAGCGCCGTCGAACTCCGTGTCGGCCTTCTCTACATGGGTGTCGAAGGTGTGGTCGTTGACCGCCGAGCCGTAGGTGAAGGCCGCGAGGCGGTCGCCGACGTAGATGCAACCGCCGATCAGCCCCAGTTCTTCGAAATGCTCGAAGGCCCGCTGCATGGCCCGCTGCTCGGCGCACAGCTCCGAGGTGTGGCCTTCGTGGGCCTTGCGCCATTCGCGCTCGAGGGCCATGCACTCCCCGAAGCGGTCGGGCGTCAGCTCTTCGTAGCGGTAGTCGGGATATTCGGCCGTGAAGCGGTTGATGTGGTTGCGCTTGGGCTGATAGCGGCGTCCGGCAAGGTTGCGAAGATCGTCGGCGTTGTAGACGTAATCTTCCAGCGCGCGGTCCGACTCGAACGCGAAATGGCAGGGAACGATCCGGCGGATCGTGTCGCGGCCTTCGTCCGTCAGGCCGATGATCCGCAGCCGCTGTCCGTGGGCGTGGGCGTCTTCGCGCAGGAGGGGGAGGATCGGGCCGAAGTCGCCCTCGCCGACGGGCTGCATGTAACCGATGCGCTCGCCGCCGTCGATCTGGAAGCGGATCACCAGGAATCCGCCGATCTCGGCCCACGCGCTGTGGAACACCGCCTGCCAGCAGTACATGTTGGCGAAGGCGAGGTCGCAGTTGCAGATGCCCGAGGGCATGGTATAACGCTCGATGACCGCCCGGTCTTCGAGGCGCACGGGTTTGAATTCAATCATTTGCCGTATAGCTCTTTTTCTCGATATGGGTGTAATACTGCTGGACCAGCGCCCGGAAATTCTGTGCCAGACTGTCGGCGGCCGGGGTGGCCGGGCATTCCTGCACATTCATGTCCGAATCGTCGAGCACGATTGCGCCTTCTCCGGTCAGCGCGCGGAACCGTCCGTCGTAGCTGACCGACCAGCGGGGCCGCTGCGGTTCGTTCAGCACGTCGCGCCCGAATGCGAAATAAGGCTCCCGGTTGCCCGTGAGTCCCAGCAGGGTGGGCATGATGTCCAGCTGCTGCGTGATCTCGCCGACCTCGCCCCGCAGGGCGCCGTCGGGGGTGTAGATGAAGCCGATGATGTGCATGTTGCCCGGGTAGGAGCGCGTCTCCTCCGCGAATTTCTCCGACGACACGTGGTCGGCCACGAAGACGAAGATCGTGCGGCGGAACCACTCCTCGCCGCCGAAACGCTGGAAGAAGAGGCGGAACGCCCGGTCGTCGTAGGCGACGCCCTTGTGAATCCGGGTGTAGCCCTCGGGCAGCGTCGCGGTGTACTTTTCGGGTACGACGAACGGGTGGTGCGACGAGAGGGTGAACAGCGCGGCGAAGAAGGGTTCGGGCATCGCCGTCAGCTCCTCGCCCGTGAATTGCAGGAACTCTTCGTCCCAGATGCCCCAGTAGCCGTCGAAATCCCCCGTGCCGTGCTTCGCCTCGTAGTCCTCGCGGCTTACGAGCCGCTCGACGCCTGCCGAACGGGCATAGGCCCCGAAGCCCATCGAGCCGCGTTCCGAGCCGCAGAAGAAGGCCGTCGCATAGCCTTTGTCCGCCAGCATGGCGGGCAGCTGGCGGCTCTCGCCCAACGATTGGGGCATCAGTACGAACGGCGTGCGGAACGAGGGGATGCTTCCCAGTACCGAAGGCATGGCCTGGATCGAACGCGAGCCGTTAGCGTACATCCGTTTGAATGTCAGTCCATTGCGCATCAGCGAATCGAGGAACGGCGTGAAACCTTTTTCCGGGAGGTCGGCGTAGAGTTCCGGATGGAGGAACGCGGAGTGCTCGGCCGACATGCTCTCCATGATGAAAATCATCACGTTGCGGCCCGTGAGATCGACCGCCGTGCTGTCGGCGGGCCGGTGCACGGGCGTGAAGCGCTGCGGCAATTCCTCCGGGGTGAAATATTTCCTGTATTTGACGCTTCCCGCGTTGCCGATAGTGCGCAGGATGCAGAACGGGTTGCTTAAAATCAGATTGGCTTTGCCGCTGTCCGCCGTGTAGAGCATGGCATTCGACAGCGTGATCGGACGGGTCATGCGGGTCATGCCGCCGCGCATCCCGGCGACGCTCAGCCCCGCCGCGAGGGCGAAGACGACCGTGCCGCCGGCATAGTAGGCCCAGCCGCGTCTCAAAAGGCTCTCCTCGCGCGTCCGGCGGCGGTAACCCCACGCCAGCAACGCCACGAGTCCCGCCCACAGCAGCACGAGATACCAGTTTTCGGCCATGAACTTTCCGGCCAGCTGCAACGAGTTGTCGTTGTCGGCGAAGAAAATTTCGTCGGCCGTGAAACGCTTCTGCGTGTAGCGGAAATAGACCGTGTCGGCGAGATTCGCGGCTGCGATCAGCACGGCGTTGACGATCACGTAATACCAGAACAGCATGCCCCGGTACCAGCGCCGTTCGCGCAGGTGCAGGGGCAGGAGCGACAGCAGGATGAACACGCCGTCGGCATAGACGACCGATACGGTGTCGAACTTCAGCGACCCGGCCACGAGCTGCCCCAGTTCACTCCACACCGGCGGACCGAGCAGGGCGGCGTTGTAGACCCAGAACGCCGCGCGGCAGAGCATCAGCGCCGCGTAGAGCAGTGCGATGCGCCACACGAGCAGCGCCAGCGGCGTATGGAGCAGGCGTTTCATCCTCTATTCGCAGGCTTTCAGCGACATGTCGAGCGACTTGATCTGGTGCGTCAGCGCGCCCACCGAGATGAAGTCGACGCCGCACTCGGCATAGTCGCGCATCGTGTCGAGCGTGATGCCGCCGCTCGATTCGGTCTCGCAGCGTCCGGCGACCTTCTCGACCGCCCGGCGGGTCATTTCGGGGGTGAAGTTGTCGAACATGATGCGGTCGACGCCGCCCGCCGCGAACACCTCGTCGATGTCTTCCAGCGTGCGGACCTCGCACTCGATGGGGATCGTCTTGCCTTTGGCCGCGAGGTATCGGCGCACACCTTCGATCGCGGGGCGGATGCCGCCGGCGAAGTCGATGTGGTTGTCCTTCAGCAGGATCATGTCGAAGAGGCCCATGCGGTGGTTCTCGCCGCCGCCGATCTTCACGGCCATCTTGTCCAGCACGCGCATGCCGGGCGTGGTCTTGCGCGTGTCGAGCACCCGGGTATGCAGCCCTGCGAGGCGGTCGACGTAAACGGCGGTCTGCGTAGCCACGCCGCTCATGCGCTGCATGATGTTGAGGATGATGCGTTCGGCCTGCAGCAGCGAGCGCAGGCGTCCCGAGACGTAGAACGCCACGTCGCCGGGCTTCACGCGGTCGCCGTCGCTGAGTACCTGCTCGAATTCCATCTCCGGGTCGAGACGGTGGAATACGACCTGCGCGATCTCGATGCCGGCGATGATTCCCTCCTGCTTGCACAGCAGGCGCATGCGGCCGTGTTCGTCGGAGGGGATGCACGAGAGCGACGTGTGGTCGCCGTCGCCGATGTCCTCCTTGATGCAGAGCTCGATGAGCTCGTCTACGAATGGTTTGTATTCTGCCTTCATATCGTTACGTTTTTCGGTGCAAAGTTACAAAAGAATCGTTCCCTTGTACACGGCTTTGTGGTCGAGTGTCTCGTCGCCCACGGGAATCTGCGCGTTGCGGCAGGTGAAGATCACCTCCAGGACGCCGTTGGCGAGCCTGCCGGTGAACATCGGGATTGCGAATCCCTTGCCGGTTTGCGGGTCGTAATACGGTTTGCCGCCGATGTAGGGGATGATCGGATCGGCCGTGCTCGTCAGTTCGTAGATGCCGTCGTTGTCCGAGTCCTCGTATTTCAGTTCGGGGATAACGATATTGAGTGACATCGGCATGGACTGCGCGAAACGTACGTTGTACATCGTGAGCTTGAACAGGCCGCTGTTGTCTTCCGTAAGTTCGAAACTTATGTTGTTTGTCACAAAGGGTGTCGCCGACGGGGTCTGGTTGCTGGTAATGGTGAGCGTGCCCTCGAAAGTGGCCGTCTGCCGGTTATCGTTGTCGTCTTCGGTGTTGCATGCCGCACAGGCCGCGAGGGCGAGCAGGATAAGGAGTTTTTTCATTGTTTTATTGTCGTTATAGGTTAATATTCAGTGTTATGCCGAATGTCCTGGGACGTCCGCGCTGTACGAATTCGTTGCCGATGGACTTGAAATAAAATACGTTGTAACCCGTGTCCGCGAGGTTGCGTCCCCATATGTCGACCGAATAGTGTTTCTGTTCGAAACGCAGGGTGGCTTCGGCCAGCGCATAAAAGGGCTGCGAGAGCGAATTCTCCTCGTTCCACCAGATGCGCCCCGCGCAGCGGACACCGGCCTGCAGGACGATGTTCCCGAGCCACGGCACCCCCGTGGGGATCGTCCACGCCCCATTTGCGGACAGCGTATGCTGCGGCGCGTAGGGCAGGTAGTTGCCCTTGTAATCGGTTTTCCCGTCGTTATAACGGACGAATTTGGCATTTGTGTATCCGTAGGCCGCATTGATGTCGAGGTTCTGCCACGGCGATACCTGCAGCGACAACTCGCCGCCGAAGCTGCGCGTGCGTCCGGCATTGGTCATCATGCGCCCGGTGGTCGTCCCCTCGGGGAAGACTGTGAGCTGCTGGTCGCGGCAGTCGATGTAGAAGAGTGCGAAATCGCCCCGCACGGCGCCTTCCATGCACGAAAAGTGCCCGCCCAATTCGTAGTTCCAACTGTATTCGGGTTCGTAGCTCACGACTTTATCCGCGTCGTATACCGTCCCGAACCCCATTTCGTTCATCATCTTCTGCTGGAGTACGTCGGAGAACATCTGCGTGTTGAACCCGCCGGCCTTGTACCCTTTGGCCACCGAAACGTAGAGGTTGTGGATCTCGTCGAAGGCATAGAGCACCGAAAATTTCGGCAGTACTTCGGTGAAATTCCGCTTGAGCGTATTGCGGATGTCGATCGACAGGGGGTAGTGCCCCGTCGTGCCGCTCACGCGGTTGGTCGCCGTGTAGCCGGTCTGCGTGGAGCTGCGGTAGCGCAGGCGGGTGTGTTCGTAGTCGAAGCGCAGGCCCGCGGTGAAGCGCCAGCGCCCGGCCGTGTAGTTCGATTCGTGATAGAGCGCCCCGCCTGCCGAGGGGTTGCGGAAGCGGCTGCCCAGCAGCAGCTCGTCGTTGTCCCATGCGTCGTAGGTGTATTGCGGGTCGTGTTCGTTGGCGTTCTTGAGGATCAGCTCCTCGATGCCGGTCTGCTTGAAATGCACCGGGGCGTTCATCGTGCCGTGGCGGTAGAATCCGAATGCGCCCAGCAGCCAGCGGTACGCCCCCTGCTCGTGCGAGCGGAATACGATGTCCTCGGTGAGGGCGTGTTCCGTACGCGCCTGTTTGAGCGTGAAATACGAAAGGGGCAGGAAATCCTGGTCGAGGATCATCTCGTCGTCGGAATACTGGTAGCTGGTGATCGAGGCCACCGAGAAACTGCCGGCGTCGTAGCGTACCGTGAGCCCGTCGCTGAGGGTCGTGCGGCGGTAGGAGCACGGGTCGTTGTAGCGGATCTCGCCCGGGCGGATGACCGTCTGCCCGTTGTGCACGATCTCCTCGCCGACGTAGGCATAGGGATACCCGCCCTGCTCGAGCACCGAGAACGACAGCGTATTGTCGATCCGCAGCCCCGCACGGTTGCGCCACTGCGCCTTCCAGCGTCCGCCGCCCATCCGCTCCCAGTCGCATTTCTCGCCTGTTGCGAGGTTCTCGAAGAATCCGCCCGTATGCGTATAATAGCCCGTTACGGCCATGCCCAGGTCGGGGTTTATCCTGTAATAGGACGAAGCCCTGAACCGGTAGCTGTCGCCGCTGCCGTATTCGGCGCTCAGGCGGATACCCTCGTACGCGAGCGGCGAGAGCGTGTATACGTTGATGACCCCGCCCATCGTGTTGCGTCCGTAGAGCGTCGACTGCGGCCCCCGCAGCACTTCGATGCGCTCGGCGTCGGCCAGTTCCATGTCGTAATTGTCCTTGTTCAGCACCGGAACGTTGTCGATGTTGAGCCCCTGTCTCTTATACACATCTCCGAGCCCACGAGACCGATCAGTATCTCGT
>ERZ1027194.100-NODE-100-length-39335-cov-7.160183_pt1 | contig 39335 bp, 25 predicted proteins | sample MGYA00519246_ERZ1027194 | MGnify/ENA primary metagenome ERZ1027194 (study PRJEB26926, sample SAMN06164505) | human gut metagenome | biome: ENVO:00009003; feature: ENVO:2100002; material: ENVO:00002003 | host: Homo sapiens | place: USA | collected 2012 ...
CCTATTAAGTCGTCGGCAGCGTCAGATGTGTATAAGAGACAGCCTTCAGCTTGTTCATATCAAGGTCTTTCTTATCTCCTAAAATACAGTATACATACGTGCGTCCTTTCACCCATTCCTTCTGAAAATCAACGATATCTTTCAATGTCATCGTCTGCACGTCATTGTAGAGTTTGATGCGAGGGTCTACATTCTGTCCCAGATCCTGTGCATTGATGTAAGTCCAGATAATATCGCTTTTGATAATGCGGTCGGTACGCATACGGTTGATCAGTCCTTCTTTGGCCAGTTTGAAGGCTGCTTCGGACTCCGGCATATTATTGATAATATCGTTAAACGTATTGACAGCATCAATCATCTTGTCATTTTGCGTTGCAATCTGGGTACGTATCGTGTATGGATACTTCAGGTAGTTTGGCGGCAACATGCCGGCCCATGCGGAATAAGCCAGTCCGCGTGTCTCACGCATTTCCTGGAAGACGATGGAATTCATGCCGCCTCCGAAATATTCATTATATAATTCGCGGGTAGGTTCGATAGCCGGATCATATTTCTTATCGAGATTGGAAATTTGCGCCATGTATATCTGTTTGGCTTCATAAGGAGCTATCAGCACTTTGGTTGTCGGAGTTTCAAGATAAGGATATTCGTTTCCTGCAGGAATATCTTTCAGAACAGCCGGCACCTGGTGATATTGGTCGATGGTGGCCAACAGGTCTTTGCTGCTGCTAGGCCCGTAATACAGGATGCGGTGTTTGTAGTTGTTCTGATTATGAATCCGGTCTACCAGTTCCTGTGGATTCATGCTGATGAGTTCGGCTTCTGTCAGCACGTTGGTGGCAGGAGACTGCGGACCGTACATTGCGTAATTCATCAGGCGGGAGAAGTTCTTTCCCTGGTTCAGTTTGGCATCTGTACGAGCTTTCAGAATATCTTCGACCAGATTTTCGTAAGCTTCCTTGTTCACTTGTGCGTCTGCAAGTAATTTTTCGAATAGCTGCATAGCGGCAGGCATATTCTCATTCAGGCCGGAGAGTACTACATAAGTACGTTCGTTGCCCGGGGAAACGTAGAAAGTACAAGCCAGACGATAAAACTCGCTTTTCAGTTCTTCCGGTGTCATGTCAGAGGTCCCCAGATATTCGAGGTAGTCGAAAGCAGTTCCCAGTGCCTTGTCGTTGTTATTGCCCATATCGAATACGTAGATGAGCTGGAAGAGGTCGTTGGCAACGTTCTGCTTGTAAAGTACCGGAATATCGGACTTGGCGGTTAGCTGGCTCATATCCTTCTTGAAGTCAAGAAATACGGGTTCGATTGGTTTTACTACACTCTCCTGTATAGAGGTAAGGAAAGGACTTGTCACATCCCGGTTGGACACGATAGGCGTAATTTCCGGTTTCGTCATTTTCTTCTCGTTCGGGTCCTTGCCTTGCTTCTTATAGATCACGGCATAATTGTCTTCCTTCAGATATTGGTTGGCAAAGGCTGCGATATCCTCTTTGGTCAGTTTGGCCATGCGGTCGATGGCGGTTACTTCGTCTTCCCAGTTTGTGCCGTCGATGAAGGAGTTGACAAACATATCGGCACGTCCTTCATTGCTTTCCATGCTTTGCAGTTCGTTGAGCTTGAAGTTGTTGATGTTGGCTTGCAGCATCTTTTCGTCAAATTCTCCGGTACGGAGTTTCTTGATTTCACTCAGCAACAGGTCTTTCACTTCCTCCAGTGTCTGTCCCTGCTTGGGCTGTCCGCCTAGTATCAGTGCCGAATAATCAGCCAGCCCCATCGGATAGCCGTAGCTGTTCAGTACTTTCTGCTGCTGGTTCAGATTCAGGTCGATGAGCCCTGCCTGCCCGTTGTACAATACCTGTGAGACAACTTGCAGGATTTCAAAGTCTTTGCTGGATGCACCGGGGAATCTCCATGCCAATGCTACGCTTTCGGCATCCGGACCTAACACTTCTTTCACGATGGGCGCTGTGATAGGATCTTCTTTCGGCAAGTCCAGTTTCGGAAGTTCCGGATTAGGCTTTAAGCTGCCGAAATACTTGTCGATCATGGCAATTGTCTCATCCGGGTCCAAATCTCCTGACATACAGATTGCCATGTTGTTGGGAACATACCATTGTTTATAGTAGTTCTTGATATTGGTGATAGAAGGGTTCTTCAGGTTCTCTTGCGTTCCCAGTACGGTCTGTGTGCCGTAAGGATGTTTGGGGAAGAGTGAGGAGAAGATAGCCTCCTGTATTTTACTGTTATCCCGGGTGAGAGACATGTTTTTTTCTTCGTACACTGCTTCCAGCTCTGTGTGGAAACCGCGTATGACGTTATTCTCGAAGCGGTCTGCCTGAATCTTAGCCCAGTTCTCTATCTGATTGGAAGGGATATCTTCCTGATATACAGTCTGGTCATACCACGTATAGGCATTGCTGCCGGTAGAGCCGATAGCAGCCATCAGTTTGTCATATTCGTTAGGAATAGCGTATTTGGACGCTTCGTAAGAAAGGCTGTCGATGGTGTGGTAGATTGCCTTGCGTTCCGCTTCATCCGTTGTTTTGCGGTATATCTCAAACTGTTGTTCTATCTGGTCCAATAGCGGCTTTTCTGTGGCATAATCCTGTGTGCCGTATTTGTCCGTACCCTTGAACATCAAGTGCTCAAAATAGTGGGCAAGTCCGGTTGTTTCTGCCGGGTCGTTCTTTCCGCCCACCCGTACGGCAATGAATGTCTGAATGCGCGGGGTCTCCTTGTTAACTGTGAGATAAACTTTTAATCCGTTGTCCAGTGTGTAGATGCGGGCTTTTAGCGGGTCATTAGGCACTGTCTCGTAGCTATACTTCTGCGGTGAGCTACAACTGCAGATCACTAATGCGAGGAAAAGTGATAAGCATGAAAGTTTCAGTAGTTTGTTCATAATGTGACAACATTTTAGTGACAGAAACAAAGGTAGCGGAATTTTTCTTACCTTTGCACCGAAAATAGAAATTTGTAAATTGTAAATGATAAAATTGTAAATCACATGATTACTATTGAACAACTTAAAGACGTGAAAGAGCGCACTGATGCGCTGAGGAGGTATCTTTGACATCGACGGGAAGAAAATTCAAGTCGAAGAAGAACAATTAAGAACTCAGGCACCGGGATTCTGGGATGACCAGAAGAAGGCGGAAGCCCAGATGAAACTGGTGAAAGACCTGCAAAAGTGGATTGATGACTATAACGAAGTCAAGACGCTGGCAGATGAACTGGAACTGTCATTTGATTTTTATAAAGAAGAATTAGTGACCGAGGGAGATGTGGACGCGGCTTATGCGAAAGCCAGTGAAGCGGTAGAAGCACTCGAACTCAAGAATATGCTGCGTGATGAGGCCGACCAGATGGCATGTGTGTTGAAAATCAACTCCGGTGCAGGTGGTACGGAAAGTCAGGACTGGGCATCAATGCTGATGCGTATGTATCTGCGCTATGCCGAAATGAACGGTTATAAGGCTACTATCGCCAACCTTCAGGAAGGGGATGAGGCAGGAATCAAAACCTGTACCATCAATATTGAAGGGGATTTTGCTTACGGTTATCTGAAAGGGGAGAACGGCGTTCACCGCCTGGTACGTGTTTCTCCGTACAATGCGCAGGGAAAACGCATGACTTCGTTTGCTTCCGTGTTCGTCACTCCGCTGGTAGACGACAGTATCGAAGTGAATATCTTGCCCGCCTGCATTTCATGGGATACATTCCGAAGCGGTGGTGCCGGTGGTCAGAACGTCAATAAGGTGGAATCCGGCGTTCGTCTGCGCTATCAGTACAAAGACCCTTATACGGGAGAAGAAGAGGAAATCCTTATCGAGAATACCGAGACTCGTGACCAGCCGAAGAACCGCGAGAATGCAATGCGTCAGTTGCGCTCTATCTTGTATGATAAAGAATTGCAGCATCGCATGGCGGAACAGGCGAAAGTAGAAGCCGGTAAGAAGAAAATCGAATGGGGATCGCAGATACGTAGTTATGTATTTGATGACCGTCGTGTGAAAGACCATCGTACCAACTATCAGACTTCGGACGTGAACGGAGTGATGGATGGCAAGATAGATGATTTCATCAAAGCTTATCTGATGGAATTTTCATCGCAGGAATCATAAAAACAAAAATTAGCGAGTGTTATTTTTGGAAAGTTAAAAGATTTGTTTTTACTTTGTTAGCGTTGAACTTTAAAGCTAGCATTATGGGTAAAAGTAAGAGAAAAGTAGCACATAGTAAGAAAGAGGAGGAACAGGCCCAGCGGGTAGTCAAGATAGTATTTGTTTCACTGATTATTCTGGCACTGATTATGCTGATCGCATATTCCTTTTTCGGCTGATTGATTCACCACAGGTTACGCAGTTTTGCATGGATGGAGACAGTAAACGTTGATCTCTCGACGGTGAATGTCCATGCTGACCAGGGTAGTCCGTGGTGAATTCTTTTTTTGTAATACCTTTGTCATTCGCGTAACAGTATTGTAATCTTTCTGTAATTTCACTGTATTTCTATTGTAATCTCTCCGTATTCTGCACGTCGTACCTTTGCCGCGAATTAAGTAGCAAGTAACCGAATGAGTAGAATCACAACAACCGTCGCTATCTTTTTACTGGCGACAGCAGCCTATGGACAGGCCAAAGAAGATGCCGGGGATGGCAAACAACTGAATAAGCAGACTATGGAACTGAAAGATTATCTGCCCGAAATTCATGGAACGATCCGGGGGAAATATGAGTTCCAGACAGAAACAAATGAAAGTCGTTTTGAAGTGCGCAATGCCCGTTTCAGTGTTTCGGGAAATGTACATCCTATCGTTGCTTATAAGGCGGAAATCGACTTGTCCGATGAAGGCTCCATCAAGATGCTCGATGCGTATACCCGTGTGTTTCCTGTCAAAAACCTGAATTTTACGCTTGGTCAGATGCGTGTGCCTTTCACGATAGACGCCCATCGTTCGCCTCATCAGCAGTATTTTGCCAATCGTTCGTTTATAGCCAAGCAGGTGGGCAATGTGCGTGATGTCGGTTTCACCGGTTGCTATACGCAAAAGGAAGGTTTTCCTTTTATCCTTGAAGGAGGGTTGTTCAATGGTTCCGGACTGACCAATCAGAAGGAGTGGCATAAGACCCTGAATTATTCGATAAAAGCCCAGTTGCTGCCTAATAAAAACTGGAATCTGACTCTCAGCACCCAAATGATAAAGCCGGAGCATACACGTATTAATATGTATGATGCAGGTATCTACTATCAGAATCGTAATTTCCATGTCGAAGCGGAGTATTTGTATAAGATGTATGGACACGAAGCATTTAAGGATGTTCATGCGGTCAACAGCTTTGTGAATTACGACTTGCCGTTGAAGAAAGTATTCAATAAGGTTTCTTTTCTGGCCCGTTATGATATGATGACGGATCATAGCAATGGTCTGGCGGATAGCGAGACAGGCGCTCTGAAGATAAACGACTATGCCCGTCATCGGGTGACAGGAGGTATCACGCTGAGCCTTTCCAAAGCCTTTATTGCCGATCTCCGGTTGAATTTCGAAAAGTACTTCTATAAGAAATCCGGTGTTCCCAAAGAGTCGGAGCGAGATAAAATCGTCATTGAGTTTATGACGAGATTCTGATTTTTATGTTTACTTTTGTGCCATGGCACAAGAAATAGAACGTAAATTTTTAGTTACCGGTGATTTCAAACCCTTTGCATTTGCCCAAAGCCGAATAGTGCAGGGATATATATGCAGCGCCCGCGGACGGACGGTGCGGGTACGTATTCGTGACGATAAAGGTTATCTCACGATCAAAGGGGCCTCTAATGCATCGGGAACCAGCCGTTATGAATGGGAAAAGGAACTTCCCCTGTCGGAAGCCGAGGAACTGATGAAGCTTTGCGAACCGGGCATGATTGATAAAACCCGTTATCTGGTTCGTTGTGGCAATCATGTTTTCGAGATTGATGAGTTCTATGGCGAGAATGAAGGGCTTATTGTGGCCGAAGTGGAGCTGGAGTCAGAAGATGAGGCTTTTGTGAAACCGGAGTTTATCGGTGAGGAAGTAACCGGAGATATACGCTACTATAACTCTCATTTGATGAAAAAGCCGTATCAAACGTGGTGAATGTTAACAAATAAGCCGTATATTTGTTTTTAGTATTAAAAGAACAATGTATGGAACAGTTGTATAATTATTTACCGAGAGAACTGGTTACTTTCATCTTGGTTACCCTATTTTCTTTACTTATCGGACTGTCTCAGCGTCGCATTAGCCTGAAGCGTGAAGGAGAAACAACGCTTTTCGGGACTGACCGTACATTTACTTTCATTGGTATTTTAGGCTATCTGCTCTATATACTCGATCCTGCGGATATGCGCCTGTTTATGGGGGGCGGTGCTGTGCTCGGTCTGTTGCTGGGGTTGAATTATTACGTCAAGCAATCCCAATTTCACGTTTTTGGTGTGACGACCATCATCATTGCGCTGATAACTTATTGTTTGGCCCCTATCGTGTCCACCCAGCCTTCCTGGTTCTATGTGATGGTGGTTGTGACGGTACTCTTATTGACAGAGCTCAAACATACCTTTACGGAGTTTGCCCAGCGGATGAAGAATGATGAGATGATTACGCTGGCAAAGTTCCTGGCTATCAGTGGTATCATACTGCCTATGCTGCCGCATAAGAATCTGATTCCTGATATCAACCTTACTCCTTATTCTATCTGGCTGGCGACGGTTGTCGTATCGGGTATCTCCTATCTATCCTACTTGTTAAAGCGATATGTGTTTCATGAATCGGGAGTGTTGGTTTCCGGTATTATCGGCGGACTGTATAGTAGTACCGCTACCATTTCGGTGCTGGCGCGCAAGAGCCGGAAAGCTTCTGCACAGGAGGCGAACGAGTATGTAGCTGCCATGTTGCTTGCAGTCAGCATGATGTTTCTGCGCTTTATGATATTGATTCTGATCTTTAGCAGAGAGATTTTTATGTCTATCTATCCTTATCTGTTGATAATGTCTGTGGTAGCTGCTGTTGTCGCGTGGTTCATCCATTCCCGTCAGCGACGTTCCAAAGACCTGCCGGCTGACTCGGAAGAGGAGGACAGCAGTAACCCGCTTGAGTTTAAGGTAGCCCTGATTTTTGCCACTCTCTTCGTGATATTTACCGTTTTGACACATTATACGTTGGTTTATGCGGGTACAGGCGGATTGAATCTGCTCTCTTTTGTATCCGGACTTAGCGATATTACACCTTTTATACTGAACCTGTTGCAGAATACAGGAAGTGTTGCTGTGCTGGTTGTTGTGGCATGCAGTATGCAGGCTATTATCAGTAATATCCTGGTGAATATGTTTTATGCTTTGTTTTTTGCAGGGAAAGGCAGTAAGTTACGTCCCTGGATTCTGGGAGGATTCGGGACGGTGATTGGAGTAAATCTTGTGCTGCTGTTGTTCTTCTATTTTATTTGAGTTCGTATAGTGGTTGCTATATGAAAATACTCCATTATATTTTGTTTTCTGAGAAAGTAGCTATTCGCACTAATTGAATACAATGGTATGCTTTGCTTTATAATTTTCAGAAAGAACAGGCGTAATGAAATCTGTAAATAAACTCATTAAAAAAGGCATCTGAGAAACAGATGCCTTTTTTAATGAGTTTATTTAGAAATCAATATCGTTCATACTGTTAACCAATAACTGATATTTAATGTATCCTCCACTTTTGGAAGAATATTTAGTGTAAATAGCAGTAATGTTACCTTTAGCCCCATTTGTGGGCAGAGGTTGGAGGGCGAAGTTGGAATATCCGCTGACGCGCAGGATATAGTTCCCACTTGTAGTCGTGGCATTCTCATAGTTGAACAATGAAGATCCATAATAACGATTGCCTCCATAACTGTAAGCATAGGTCGGAGTCAATCCTTCTTCTGAATAATATTTATTCTCGTATACCGCAGTAGTTGAACCATTCGGATAAGTCGTTTCCAGGTATTGAGGATATTTGTCTCCGTCGAATGAACCTTCTGTATAAGTCAATCCTTCGAAGCGTACCAAACGGCCGAGTGCATCATCATTCAATGCTGTTTTATAATTGCTTGAGTTGATAACTAATGTATCATCTTCTGTCAGACTGCCGAGCTCACCTTTGAACACATGTTGATCAACAAATAAAGTGTTTTCGAGATTACGGTTTGCATAACCCTTTGCGATATCTTCAGCTGTTGGCATTCCGCCTACACTTAACATATAGCGATAGCTTCCGATAGCCAATCCTTTGGTCTTGACAAAGAGAGTTTGTCCTACGTGAAAATAAACATAGTTGCTAACCATCAGCTTCAGTTCGATTGCCGATTCGGATGATTCATCATAGATGTATACTGATTTGTATACATTACCGGCCTGGTCGCTTGAGATTACTTTTCCACTGATGACATAGTCTTCTGTGATTTCCAACGTTTTGCCAAGGCTGGAAGCACCGTTTCCATATTCTTTATAGAAAAGTTGCTTAAAGTCCTTGATAGAGATGAGTTTGCTATCTGCGAAGTCTGCTTTCGTCCAGACTTTGGCGGGAGCAGGCTCTTCGAATTCGTTGTAGCAGCTGCTGAAACCGAGCACTACTACCGCAAGCATAAATAATTTAAATATTTTGTTCATAACTGTTCTTTTTACTTATGATGTCCTTAGAAACGGAAATAAATGTTCATGTAATACGTTGTACCGAACATATAGAAATATTTCGAATCAAACGGTTGGTAAGTCTGATAGCTCTCGTCTTTGTTCTTCAGCAGACGAACTTGTTCATAACCGCCGGTCTTGATGTTCTGGTTGTTGAGCAGGTTCTTCACTTCTAAGCTGAAGCCAAGAGTATAGGCACGGTTGATGTACCAGTTCTTGCCAACACTTGCATTAAATACACAAGCTGAGTTGAATTTTTCCTGATTACGCAAGGTTGCAATGTCTTCTGCAGTCATTCCCGGTGTTAATACGGCATCTGTACGATAGAGCGGACTCATTGATAAGTACATGTTATCATAGTAGTTCATATCTAATGACGCAAATATGTTTTTAGGACCACGGTAAGACAGACCTACGTTCAGTGCAGTCTGCGGAGTGCTTTCTACACGGAAGTTCTTCCAGTATACTTTACCTTGATTTTTGATTTCTCCACTATTGTCCTGAATCTGTACATAATCCGGATTGTTGTCATAAGTGAATTGTCCCCAGCTGATAGCTGCATTCAGAGAAAGTCCTGCGTAGATGGGTACGGAAGCCGCAGCTTCAAGTCCGAAATGACGTTTGTTGATACCGCTCATGGCAAAGTTAGAGAAGGTAGCTTCTACGTCATCATAATAAGAAAGGACTTTAGACTGATCCATAAATTTCGTATAGTATCCGGAGATACGTGCTTTAACATCTCCCCAACGCAAGTTGTAAGAAGCATCTATACCGAATACCTTTTCACTTGAAATGCCCGGAGTCGCAGAGTTACGAGTACGAGGTGAAACAAATGAAGCCTGGAAAGCAGGAGCGTCCTGCATATAAATGATGTTGGCGTCAATAGAATGAGCGGCAGAGAACTTGTAGCTGAAGTTAGCTTTCAACTTATAAGTCAGGTAATTCTGCTTCTTGGAATCTCCCTGAGAATTGTCAAGGAACAACCCCTTCTTCCAGATACCATGACGCCATAAAGTAGTATGCCCGAGTTCTCCACCCAGATTAACTCCGAGATTACCGAAACTCTTGCTGTATTGTGCCCAGGCACGCGCATTGATTATGTTACCGTAATAGTCGTAGCTATATTTATCTCCCTTCTTTACTGCTTGTGCATGACCATGCTTTTCATAGTATTCCATGTTATTCTGGTAAAGAACAGGATTCATACCACCCATGTCACGTTCGGCAAACTTATCTACGTCTACCCAGTAGTCGCCGCCCAGCAAGTCTTTCACTTCGCTATAATATTCCGTACGGTTACGGCGGAAGTTCAAACCACCGTTGATCTTAGAGTTATCACGGAAGAGATGAGAGAATTGTGTATAGAGGTTCCAGTCCAGTTGGTCTGCATGGCGTTCTTCAATCATGTTGATGGCACGATGACCGGCTCCATAAGTCGGATTTTCTTCCTGGCTTTGGTTGATATGATACAGGTTGTCCCAGTTGATATGGCGGATGTTCTCCGTATTTCCCATCCATGCTTCATACAATTGCGCTCCGACATAAGTGTTGTCGTAGAAACTGGGTAAATAACGGTAGTAGTCAGGACGTGGGTCGGGACCGCCATACCAGGTTAGAGCAGAATAACCGTTCTGTCCGAAACGCAGAGAAGTTGCAACATTCAATTGCGAACGGTCATTGATGTCGAATGTATAGTTCAGCATGGTGATAGGTTCATGGTAGCTACGCACACGTGCATTGACACGCTTGCCGTTCAGCCAGCCCCAGTTCGGGTTGTAGTAGTTGTTGCCTACCAAGTCATAAACTTCCTGAGTAGAAGCCTGTTGTGCGCCACGCTCTGTAGGAGCACCCAAGATGCTTAATGCCAGTCGGTGTTGCGAATTGAATTGCTTTTCCACAGCAGCAAAATATCCGAAAGCATTGTAATACACACCGTCTACATACGAGTTTCCTCCCTGGCGAGTCGATACGGAGAAAGCATAAGACCAGCCATTATCCTGTATACCGGATGCATAAGTCAGCATACCGCGGAAGCGATACATGGAGTTACCGTTCACTACGCTGGCACGAAGTCCTTTACGCATCTGTGAAGGGCGGGTATTGATGTTTGTTGTACCTGCGATGCCGCCAATGCCCATGTCGCCCATGTTCAGCGCAGATGTGATTTCCTGGTTACGGGTTGCATCATTCAAGCCGCTCCACAAAGACCAAGGAGTGTATCCTGTCATTGCGTCGTTCAGCTGAATGCCGTTCATATATACGTCTGAGTATTGTGAATCATAACCGCGGACATTGAAACGCATCTCGCTGAATTTGTAAGAAGCGATGTTGTTGAATACATCTTTGGAAGCCGACAGTGATGAAGGAAGCGACTGGGCATCGTCCAGCGTTTCTGTATCAAACTCGGCAAAGATTGCGTCGTCCATAGTCGGAGCGACATTGTCGGGAACCATGATTACGTTATTGATATCTCTGATCATCTTATCTACACGAACTGCAAGAGTCAATGGTTCGAACTCTGCTGCCTCGAAAGTAAGAGTGTATTCTCCTTTTGCCAGATTTTCGATAACGAAGTTACCCGACTCATCGGTTCTGGTCGTTACATCTCCCGGAGTTAATGTCACTTTTACGCCGTCTATAGCCGCACGTGTTGTACGGGAAACGACTTTACCTTTGACACCACCATTGTTTTGTGCAAAAACGGTGAATGACATCAAAGATAGCATCATGAATAGGAATGTTCTGATTTTCATATAAACTTATTTTTTTTATTTACCTATATAGATATATACGGGGAAGTGGTCACTATATCCTCCTTGGAAATTGTTACCCACATAAGTGCGCAATGGATATCCTTTGTATTGTCCTTCTTTCTGCACCATATAATGTTGCTTGAAGATATTTCCGTAGAATTTAGAACCGGATGCTTGCTGTAATTTAAGTTTTCCGGTCGAACCTTTGGCCAAATTCTCAGAAACGACAATGTTATCAAATATATTCCAGGCGTCACCATAAGCCAATGTTCCGTATCCTGCCTTGAGCATGTCGGCATAAGGAGCGAAGAAGTCGCCTTCTTTCAAATCCTTTAATTTGAACTTAGCTCCCAAGCCTTGGGCAATACTCTTGTCAGTCGGGTCATCATTAAAGTCACCCATCATAACGACCTTTGTATTAGGATTTGCCTTCATGACGGAGTCGGCAATGCTGCGCATCTGTTGACCAACTGCAATGCGTTTAAACTCCGAAGCCTCTTTGCCTCCTAAACGTGAAGGCCAATGTGCTACCATAAAGAAGAAAGGTTCGTTTTCAATCGTTCCCCATAACGTGAGGATATCACGGGTTTTGAAGTCAGGAAGTGAAGGGATGACTGTTCTCACAGCTTTTTCTCCTTCTATTTTAAACACATCCGGACGATACAGAAAAGCTACATCTACACCGCGGGCTTCAGGAGAATCGAAGTGTGAGATTCGATAGTTTGCCGGAGCCAGTTTGCGAGTTGCGATAATATCTTCCAGTACACTGCGGTTTTCTACTTCTGATACACCGATAATGACCGGATAATCCTTGTTGATAGCTGCGATGTCAAAGAATACCCGTTCGGTATTGGTCAGTTTCTTGTTGTACTTGGCTGAGTTCCATTTTTTAGGACCTTCGGGAGTAAATTCATCATCGTGAACTTCCGGATCATTGATTGTATCAAAGAAGTTCTCAAGATTGTAAAATACAACCTTATACGGTTTCTGTGCAAAGCTGAACGATATCAGCAGTGCAAAGAGCGCGGTTACTAATAACAGTTTTTTCATAAGCTAGCGTATTAGTTAATCCCCCATTGGGATGGATTATTTTGTTGTTTTACACTACTGGATACTTGTGGGAAGAACGTAAATCCTGTTTTGGATTCAATATCTGCTACAGAAGTGCAAATAGACTTAGGAGGCTCGATATTTCCATATGATTTATGGTCTACCCAAAATCCTATTGATATCAGTTCACTGTCCGAACAGTCTTTGATGTTCTTTCCTGTTTTGCCACTCTTCGTACGCAGAAGTACTTTGAAGTAGTTTGTAGGAACCGGAACTGTATTCTTTGCTCCATCTGTAGTGGTGGTTGCACCTGCTCCAAAATATGCACCGGTAACTACATACAACGTATCAGAACAGTTGTTTGCCCGAACTTTGGCTTCAAGTTTAGCCCACATATCCTGATTCAGACGATTAAGCTGTGGAGTCATATTAGACATATAAAAAGTTTGAGCATTCATTTCATCTGTAGCATCTCGGTCCGCTGATGGTAGTTGATGACCACGATCATAAGAACCTCCGTAAGATCTTATTGTACAATCTGCTTGATAGCTTTGAGGGATAATTGGGTCAAAGGCCCAACGATCTGTACGTTTAACAGACCCTAAATATGCACTATGTATCGGATATGCTACCCATAAAGCTGCTTTTTTTGTTTTATCAAAACAAATGGAATAATTACGTATTGTTTTATCATTCAGAAGAGCATAATGAGTTACATATTGATAACTTGTATTCTCTTTGGGGGCAGGTATCTCAGCCCACAACTTGAAAGCTGGTAGGTTCTGCTGCGACTCGGATAATTGTACTAAATCAAAGACTTTTGCTGCTTGGTCTGCAAACTGTAATGAGATCTTAGCTATGCGTTGTTCCTTACTTGTATTACTATTATAATACACATATAGAATATTGAGTCCCTCTTTTATTTCTCCAGATTTAGAGGATAAAGTCAGATCATTGCTACTGAAAGAACACCATGTTGTACCCTCAGTGATCTCTGCATTCCATATGGTCCCAGGAGTACCTGTGATGATTATGGCGGATGATCCGGATGCAGACTTTACAGTGGAGGAAATCTTCCAGTAGGCTTCACCTGACTGTGATAAGTCTCCACCGTTAGAGTCATTATTGCTACATGCGCTAATACATAAGATTAATGCAATAATGCATAAGCTTATAGGTATGCTAACCTTATTTTTAGATATGAATATCATTTAGGAATTTTATGATGGAAAATTAAAACTCTTGGAAGATATATGTTATCCTCCAAGAGTTGATATTATGTGCGAGAATTATTTCTTGTATGTAATCTTGATAGAATCTATATACAGAGCACCAGCTAAGTCATTCATTATGTTGAAATAGCTATAGTTTCCTTTAGATAAATCAAAAGTTTCGGTGTATACCTTAAAATTGTCAATTGTTTCAACAGATGAGTTACCTTCTATTTTAGTATCTGCACTTGTTGGATTGGCAGAGGTACCAGCGTAAACATTGTATGCCGGAGCATAGGTACTAGTCTTAACTACTTTTAAGACAATTTCTATGGATTGAATGTTAGAAATAGCACTGACGTTTGCAATTCTGCCTTGTTTAGTCGCATCAGATGCATTTCCTTGTACCTGAATACCTCCACCATTATTTGCAGGAGCTATACAAATTCTTGCACCTGTAAAATTGAGACTATTACTGCTCCATGTGTACCATGTCGATACATCATTGACATTCTGTTGACCGTATGCATTAGAGCCTAATTCTACACTGCCAGTTTTCCCATTCACAATATCATCTTTGGTCATAGTGATTACATCTCCACCTATAGAACCTTTAGCTTCTTGAGTAACAGTCACAGTTTTGCTATTACCGTTCTCTAGTGAGATCGTTAATGTTTGGTTTACTGCGCTACCATTGTTTTCTGTTGCTATAACAGTAATAGTATTTCCATTAACAGAAGCGTTTAAAGTTCCGTTTAGCCCAGAAACAGAAAGTTTATTACTTCCTTGATTTATAACTGTTACTTCAACAGTTTTAGTATCACCTGATGCTGGAAAGTTTAATGATGTAGGATTTACTTCGGTAATCAAAGGATCAGATGAGGTAGCATTAAATGCTGCTACATCGTCCATGTTACGTGGCACAAGTTGTCCTTTGTTTGAATTTACTGCAGCTAGACCAGATATGTTTCCTGTAGCTATCTTATACGCTTTATCTATAAATACTGTAGCTTCTTTCTTGCAGAATACAACAAAATCGGTTCCTTCTGCTGTAAAGGTATGAGAAGAGATAGAGCTAGTATTAGCCCATATACCAGCAGTTGCAGGTGTTGCATTTGAGATTGTAACTGTCATGCCTTGGTAATCAGCTAATTTATCAGCAGTAATGACAATAGGAGTTATGGTGGCAGTGCTGCCTAGTTTCTCTACTTTAGCCCAAGTGTCTTCTTTACCACCTGTAACTTCAAACATTCCATTAAAATTCTTTGTTTTAGCAAGTCCTTTGTAGAGAGTAACTTTTACTTTATCTCCTTTTTTAACCTTAATAGTGGTAGGCTCTACTTGACTACCATACAATGTGATACCATTGCCGGCTGCTGTTGCATTTTCTGTTGCAAGAATTAGGTTGTTGAATGAATAATTTCCACCTTCTACATCATTTTGAACTACAGCCTCAAAATAACGGTCAGCAGTTGCGTCAACTACAGTTTCAGTGGGAGTCATCATTGCATTCAATTCAGGAATAGTGATAACTTTAGCTTCTCCTGGTTCCGGTTCTTCACCACCATTCCCTAAATCGATTTCGTCTCCACCATTACCTGTAGAAAGGGTTGGATCGTCAAGGGAGAATTTCGATGCTATGTCAACGCTAAATTTAACATAGAGGTATTCTGTACTATTTTTTAATGTAAAGTTTGAAGTTCCATAAACCCAGCCGTTTTCAGCTTTCTGGGTCGTATATTTGATAGCGTTGGTCCATGTTGTACCATCAGCACTTAAATAAACATGGAACTGTTCTGGTTTGAATTCATCATCTTTAGTATCACCATCATAATAGGCCGCTCCAAAATTTAATGTAAGTTTGGTTTGGCTTTGATTTAATGAGATCTTATTGATTGTAAAATAAGAATCTGAGCCAAAGAAAAGTTTGGTACTTCCTGAGGCCCTGTCGTATCCGGCACTTGCTTTTGATTTGTTGCGTAGTGTAGCTGCCTTTCCTGAATATTCTACAGTTGAAGAACCATCACCTGTTTTTACCCATCCTTCGTATGTGTCTACAAATGGATATGGATAGTCTTCTGTACCATTCGTTCCAAATGTTTCATTGTAGATAACAGTGGGTTCCACCATAGTTCCACTACTAATCTTAACAGTCTCTGACATCAACACACCCACCTTGTTAGAAATTTCGATAACAACGCTGGCTTCGTCATTGATATTTTCCGGAATGCTAACTTGGATAGTAGCAGAACCTTCACCTTCATATTTTGATAGAGTAACCCATGATTTATCATCCTTTACTGTAGCTTTCCAACTACGGTTAGTTGAAATGTCAAAAGAAGCTTGGCTTCCGCTGGCTGGTTGACCGTCTAAGCCGAAAATCAAGGTTGTAGGCGAAACTTCGAGGTATGGAGCCTCGGTATCATCATTGTCGTCAACGCAACTTACGAAAGCTGTGCTAACCATTACAAGCATAAGCCCGTAGAATAACTTCAGAAAGTTCAAATTTCTCATTTTGTTGCTTTGTTAATTAATTAATAAAATTTTTGTGAATCATTTATCTTTTTATTCTCTCTCGATAATAATAGTTTAGCAAAGTTATTTTTTTCTATGAAACATGCAAAGTTTCTAACGTCTTTTTCGTATTACAACTGTGTTAAATTTTAGTGACTTAGGAATCGGTTATGAGGTGATTTCTTACATTGACGAATAGATTGATTCTTTTTATCTTCGATATATAACATTGTGAAAGAATTTAGAGAAGTTTATTACTTTTTTGAAAGATTTGCATTACGTCTTTATTGGGCTTGGGTTGGTTGGTAATTGCGTGTTTACGGAGCATTAAATGGAATTTCTTTTGAATGAATATCATTTGTGATTTGATGGATAGAATCTTAGTCGTATAAAATTATTTTAATATTGGAATACTGAAATACAGTATTGGAGATGAAATCGTCTTCTTGCTTTTATCTTGATTATGAAATCTCATTGTATAAACTATTTATCTCTTCTTTTTATGCTTTGATTTTAGAATGTTCTGTGCCGGCTCGGTAACTCTAATTCTTCTCCATAACCTCTCCATCCACCCATCCTCTGTTTTGCTTAGCGTATCAGACACCATCGTGATCACCTGTTGGTTTAACCTGTTTTGTTCAGTTGCCATCGCTTGCCGTTTTTCGAGCAGTGCGATTGTTTTTTGCTGATGCTGAAGGTCTTGTTTTTGTAATTCGATGACTTCAAGAGATAGTTTGCATATTTCTGCTTGATTCATACAGAGTTGCTCCAACGTCTGAATGTATTCTTTGGTAGGAAGAGTTTCGTGCCAGCACAGGAATTTCTGAAGGCTCTCTTCGTCAATGATAAGAGTAGTCTCAGTGAAAGATGCGGTAATTGCTTCCGTTTCTGCCCACAAACAGACGTCTTCCTCTTTGACTTCGTATTTGTGTACGGCTTCGTCTATGCTAATCCATTTCGGCATAGTGTTTCTTTGTTTATGTGTTTAACAAAAAAGAGTGAATAAGTCTTGGTAAGTGTGGTGCAACAAGTATCCCTGCATTTTGCTTTCCAGTCGGAGGGTTGTGGGGTATGGGGATTATGAAGGGAACCGACCGGATACAAAAGAGGCATGGATGCTGTTGAACCATTATCTGTACTCGAGGTCTAGCAAACCCTACTAAAAGATAATGATAACAACAGACATCCACGCCAATCGTTTATATATAACACATCCATAACTGATATGTTGATATATAGCAATTCACGTGGAGTATCTGTTGTATCATCTCTCTTTAGTATGAAATTGCTAGTTTCGAGTACGAGAGACAATACGTTATTTACTCCAATAAAGTAATAAAAAGCACTACCCGCTTATTACATCTCGCTGATGTGCAGAAAGTGTATGACAAAGATATATGTTTTTGGGGAATAATATGGAAAAACGGAAATAAATAAAAGAAGTCCGATATTTAGAATGGCTTTTTTGTGTTTGGTTGAATAATGTTTTCAAGATGTTGTCTACCATTATTCATAGCGCATTTATCTCTTTCGTAAAGCAATGCTTTGTATCTTCAAAAGCTATGCTTTATGGTTGCTAAAGCATTGCTTTAGATAACCGTACGTCAGATGTTACGAGCATCGCTTTCGCCTTCACTTTTTCCTCCCAACCTCTTATCCATCAGTGGTCTCGGGTGAAGGGGCGGCTATTCACCTAGTGAGTGGAGAAAACATTGTAAATGTTTGAAATAAACTATTCAATGATTTGAAATAAACATTGGGAAGAAAAAAATAATCTATTAGCATCTTTCGATTAGGTTATAGCTAATACGAATATCATTATAGCAAAAACAAATTAGCTTATAGCAAAGTGAACGATTTCTTTATGGTCCAATATGAAAATTGGATGAAGGATCGGTGAAGGGCGATGTGCTTCACCCGTTATCGCTTATGGATAAAAGGTTTCGAAGAAAAGGTGAAGGATATCCACCTATTTGAAAACTTATAGTGTGACGTGTAAAAGCATCTGTCTTTGATGGGAAGGGTTTCGTGCCAGCGTAAGAAGTTACGTAGGTTCTCTTTGGCAATGATCATGGTACAGCACACGGTACTTTTCTTTGTGTTATGACTGTAAAGAGATGTATTGACGTCTATAACATTTCCTATTTTTAAGGAAATATTAATTCGTTTGTTTCCTGTATTTTAGGAAATAAAATATGGGATTCTAAATATAATATCTTTTAGTGCACAACTTAATCTCCTTTAGTGAATAAATTAATTCGTCCGCCTATAGGCAAAGTTACGTTTGCCTATAGGCAACCTTTCGTCCGGCTATAGGCGGACGGAAAGATGCCTATAGCCGGACGAATTAATTTATGAATGCGCAGACGTTATTTTCTATAGAGAAAACTATTATTCTATTATGCCGTTGTTATTAAGGTTTTGAAGGTTTCGTATAATCTTTTTTATCTCTTCTTTTACTATTCTTAACTCCGAAAGTTTCGTAACGATAAAGAAACCATCTACTTTTACCCCCGATTTTGTGAAGAATTGAAGGAATCTTCGTCTAATAAACTAAAAACTAAAACATTTGGGGCATGAAACACAGACTATTGCTACTATTACTATTCGTGTTCACCGCAGTGATGACAGGGTGGGCACAAAATTCTGCGACTCCCTCGTATACCATTAAAGGTGTACTTTTAGATTCACTGACTCAGGAAGGAGAACCTTACGCAACCATTAAGATTACTAAAAAGGGTGCTCCGGACAAAGCTATCAAGATGGCGGTGACCGGTGCCAGCGGTAAGTTTCAGGAGAAACTGAATGCAGCGGCAGGAGATTATGTGATTACTATTTCTTCCATCGGTAAGGCAGTTATCACCCGAGAGTTTACGTTGAAGCCGTCGGTTAAAGTCATTGATCTGGGAACGATGCTTTCGGCTGAGGCTACCAATGAACTGAAGGGAGTGGAAGTTGTGGCGCAAAAACCTTTGGTTAAGGTAGATGTAGACAAGATAGAGTATAACATTGAAGACGATCCCGATTCGAAGTCGAACAGCATACTGGAGATGCTTCGGAAAGTGCCTTTGGTGACGGTGGACGGAGAAGATAATATACAGGTGAACGGTAGCAGCAGCTTTAAGGTGCACGTCAATGGAAAACCCAATAACATGATGAGCAACAATCCGAAAGAAGTGCTGAAAAGCATGCCTGCCAATTCCATTAAATACATTGAGGTGATAACTTCGCCGGGTGCCAAGTATGACGCCGAAGGAGTGGGAGGTATTCTGAATATCGTGACAGTAGGCGGTGGATTCGAAGGATACACAGCAACCTTCCGGGCGAATGCCAGCAATTATGGCGCCGGTGCCGGTGGCTATGCAATGGTCAAGCAGGGTAAAATGACCGTCTCTGCCAATTATAACTATAACTACAATGACAGGCCGCGCGGCTATTCGGATAGCTATCGCGAAAATTACGAGTCGGAAACGGAAAAGTATCTTGAATCAAATAGCAGTTCCAAGTCGAAAGGCAACTTCCAGTATGGAAATCTGGAAGCCAGTTATGAAATCGATACACTAAGACTGCTGACGGTAGCTTTGGGAATGTATGGCAGCAACAGTAAGAATTATGGTGATGGCTTTACCAACATGTACGGCGCTAACCATGAGGATATAGCCTACAGCTATCGGATGGACAATCATGGAAAAGGTTCCTGGTACTCCATTAATGGAAACATAGACTATCAGCGTACCTCCAGAAAGAACAAGCAGCGGATGATCACTTTCTCTTATAAGATTAATACACAACCTCAGACAAGCAATTCTTATAATACCTATAAGGATATTTATCCCGAAGATGAGATGGAGGAACTCGTCAAGCGGCTGCTGTTGAGAAATTATCATTCGGACGGAAAGACCAATACAATGGAACAAACGTTTCAGGTGGACTATACCACGCCGATTGGTAAGTTGCATACTATCGAGGCGGGTGCGAAATATATTTTCCGCCGCAATACCAGCGACAATAAACTTTATGAAGCGTCCGGAGGAAGCGAGGATTATTTATACAATGAAGACCGCAGTAGCGACTATCGCCATTTGAATCATATTTTGGCGGCTTATCTCGGATATACACTGAAATACAAAGATTTCACTTTCAAACCGGGTATGCGGTATGAGCAAACCATACAGCGCGTGAAGTATATTGTTGGTCCGGGTGAGAATTTCCATACGAACTTTAGTGACCTCGTACCTTCTGTTTCACTGGGTATGAAACTGGGCAAGACTCAAAATATACGGGCGGGTTATAATATGCGTATCTGGCGTCCGGGCATCTGGAATCTGAATCCTTATTTTAATAATCAGAATCCGATGTTTATCACTCAGGGAAATTCGGACTTGAAGAGTGAGAAAAGTCATTCGTTTGACTTGTCTTATAGTAATTTTGCGGCGAAGTTCAATGTCAATCTGTCGTTACGGCATTCGTTCAATAATAACAGCATAGAGAATATAAGCCGGTTGATTACCGAACCGGGAGGGGAGATGTTTGACGATAATCCGGAACATGTGGCACCGGAAGGAGCTTTGTACAGTACGTATGCCAATATAGGAAAGAGCCGGAATACGGGATTAAGCTTTTACCTTAACTGGAACGCATCGCCTAAAACACGCTTGTACGTCAACGGACGCGGAAGTTATAGCGACCTGAAAAGTGAGGCGCAGGGATTGCATAATTATGGATGGAACGGTTCTTTCTATGGCGGTGTCCAGCACACTCTTCCATTGAAGATACGGTTAAGTCTGAATGGTGGCGGTAGTACTCCGTACATTAACCTGCAGGGAAAAGGTTCCGGTTATTATTATTATGGTTTGGGGATCAGCCGTTCTTTCATGAAAGAAGAACGTTTGAGCCTGAACTTGTACTGCAATAATATATTTGAGAAGTACAGAAGCTATAACAATCATACGGAGGGCGTAAACTTCCTGTCGAAGAGTAGCAGTAAATGGCCGAGCCGTAGCTTTGGATTTAGTATCAGCTACCGGATTGGCGAACTGAAAGCCAGTGTGAAGAAAGCAGCCCGAAGCATCAATAACGATGACGTGAAAGGCGGCGGAGAAGGTGGAAGTACCGGTGGCGGAGGTGGTCAGTAGACCACCCTCACCTTCAATTCATAAGATAAGCCGGGGAAATCCGGCTTTATTATTTGATGTCTGTTTCATTACTTTAAAGAGAACAAAATATTAGTGTAAGTGAAACGTCAGCCGGCTGAGCCCGATCTTCATTTTTGATTTGCTTTCTTCTGACTGGCGGTGTATAGGCGACTCCAATAAAGAGAAATCGACAGGAAAAGGAGCTGCCATTAATACGAAATTCTCAGTTGACATCCTGCTGAACTCAATGGTTTGTTGCGGGAATGAAACCGTGCTTTCGGCAGGAAGCAGGTAGTTGGCAAAATGACCTTGCTTGTCCGGCTGGAGTACCAGATAAGTATTCAGGGAACTGTCTATATTCAGCACATTGACGAACAGCGTGACAAGGGAATGATTGGTGGCCCGTACGTAATAAGGATTCTTCAGGTTGGAACCGTCCGGTTTCAGAACCGAGCCGTCCTGATGTGAAACCAGTTCGAAAGTCAGCAGATAATTACTTTTCTGTGAAGGATCTTTCTGTACAAAGACCTCTTGCAGGGTTTCGTTGCCCGATACTTGCAGGCAAGCGCACATTGCCTGGATAAACTGTTGGTTTTCTTCTTCTCCTCTGTATCCTGTGGTGGTCACTTTGCCCAGTTTCCGGTTTGGCGCTGTGTCGTCGGTATTGCTGAAAAGCTGGTCCTTGATATATCGGAGATAGTTGGCAGACAGGCGAAGTACAGAAGGTTTCATGTCGTGAATATATTCCTTGACCGTCCATGTACCGGTACGGTTCAGGCTATACAGCAATTTGGCATCCTCATTCAGAAGAGTTAACTGGCTTTCTTTGCCTATCGTTATTGTTTGCAGCGGAAACAATTTCTGTTTGGGCTGTATGGGGTGTCCTGCCGATTTTACATTGCCCGCAACGGAGTAGACAATGTACGAATCTCCTCCCTGTTGCGCTGTGCCCGGAGAAAGGATAGCGATCAGAAGAAAAACTGCTGTCAGGATTGTTTTCATTGGATGCCTGTTAATAAGTAAATAATGGGAATTCCTCATTCCAGCCGTCAAATCCGGGAATCTGTTTCCGGTTATTGTCGCCTTTAATAATTTCCTTCATTCGCTTGCGCAGGAAATTCATGAGCTCGACGGTGGTCAGTGCCTTTTGTCCTTCTGCCTTTGCTTTCCCTTCGAATGCTTCGATCAATGCTTTGGTGAAAGCACCGTTTTCCCACTCCGGCAACTCGTTGGAAACGGTATCATCCTCGCTCGATGCATAAATATATCTTCCCGGTTTGGCACGGTTCATCTCCGAAACAACCTTCTGCATATCCAGCGAAGACACACTCCGGCGTCCCTGTAACAGTGCCCCGGAGTAGCAGGCATCGGCAAATACAACTACCTTGCCACGTATATCGTCCAGATAGCCCGAGAATCTGTCAGCATCGATGCAGGAACTGCGGATCATTTCTATATTCGCATCGACCGGTGCCAGATAGAATCGGTCTTTGTTATCTTTTAGTCCGTGTCCGGCGAAGAAGATGAAAGTAAAGTCGGTACTTTCTGCCCTTGCCGCCAACTGACACAATTCGTCTTCAATCTTCTGGCGGGTAGCTTCCTTGTCTGAGAGCTTGGTCACATAAATGTTTTCGTAAGGCGCATGCTTTTTCTTCTCCACCACCCGAACGAAGTCATTCATGTCTTTCACCGCCATTTTCAACGGAGGGTGAATCTGATCGTAATCATTGATTCCGATAGCCAGCACGTAAAGATTAGGCCGTATCAGGTTTTCTTTCGATTTATCCCATTTGAGCCGGAGGAATTCCGTTTCACTCCATCCCGTATTATTACGGGCGGAGATGGATATGCTGCTATCGTCTTTGGGCAGAGTCACCGTCACGCTTCGTCCCTTTTTTACGACACGCGCTGTCGGCTGTATCTCACCGTTGACTGTGACCTTTACTTCTTTTACCGGATTGTCCGGCGGAGTATCTACGCTGTAACGGATTTCCAGTTGAGTTTCACTGAAATAAGGGAAACCTTCCGGCGGAATAATTTTCACGACCGGTGAGGCCGGTGTGACAGGGGCTTCACCGATAACGAAAGAAGCCGGTATCGGACTTTCGTTTTGAGCAAAGGCCGGCTTTTTCGACATAGCATTGATTCTGTCCAGTTCTTTTTGTACATCTGCGCCTTTTTTCCGGGCACGGGTATAAAGAACTTTGGCTTTTTGCAGCCACGACATCGCTGTATCATAGTCTTGGGCAATGCCTTTGCCTATATAGTAACAATATCCTAAATTCACCATTCCATCCGGATTGTCCTGTGCTGCGGCCCTCTGATACCATGCCAGGGCGTACATATCGCTCTGATCCACACCTTTTCCCGAAAAATAACAGTTACCTAAACAGTTCTGCGCTGTGGCATCTCCTCTCTCGGCAGCCTTGCGATACCAACTGGCAGCCTGTGTATAATCCTGCTTGGCCCAGTATTCGGAGGCTTTGCTCATTATCTGTGCAGTGGTTGGTGTTTGTTGCGCTATTGCTGAAGCGAGAACCGTGCAAAGTAACCATAATATGCATACTGTTTTTTTCATAAGTAAAGTGTTTTTTCCGGGTGTTTCAACTTCTTTTTCTCTTGCAGCCATAGCAGCCAGCCCACATAGAACGAAAGCGCATTACCTGTCAGTACGATGCCGGTGAATGCATATATAAGACTAATGCTGTAGTGGAAGAAATGATTGACTATCAGATTGATAAATACCAATAGTATAGTTACCAGAATAGCGGAAAGGGTAATACGGATATTATCTGTTTTCTCGTATTTGATGTGCAGGTAACTGCATGTCACTACAAAGCAATAGGTCAGTAGAAAGCCTAACACTACTCCCAGCCAGATCGGCATCTCAGTAATTTCCCGATGGTGGATAAGGGTATGTGCAGAGAGTGCCACAATTTTCGGTCCGCTAAGGTCTCCTACAGGTGTCAGATGCAAATCTTCCTTGCCCGAAGCGATGCCTATCACTACTATTTTATCTTTGAAACGGTCGGCGAAAAGGGAAATATCGGTGGGGAGTACTTTGCGAATGTGTACGTCCGAATAATTGATCAGTTGCTCAGCATCCTTCTCATAACGGAGGCTTGGCTGGTAAGCAAGTGCGATTTGTAAGGGGAGCGAACGAAGCGTATCGTCTCCGTTGGTGATTGTGGTGGTATAGGTTCGCAGGCACTTGCTGTATGTGTTGTTCATCGTTGTATTGGTATATCCTTCACGAAGCTGCGGTAGGGCAGGGGTGAAGAAGGAAGAGAGCACGTTGTTGTCGTCTGATACTTCGGAGCCCGTTACAATTGTAGCCGGAATGGTATCGAGTGTCTGCATCAGGATTAGATTGTCTTCAGAACGGTCATCGTCCGGAAACATGATATCCAGTGCGATCACTTTAGGAGAAGTAGCAGCTACTTCGGCAATTGTCTCTGCTATGGCTTTGCGGTTGCGGATGGAGGTTACGTCTACCACAAAGATCTCATTGCTTTCCGGCATTGAATTCCTGTCTGACAGGCGGAGGAAGAGATCGGACAGGCGGAAATCTTCGAATGCACGGGTTACCGGGTCGAAGAAAGAGGTGTTCAGCGGAATATAGATCACCAAAAATGAGAAAAGGAAAATCCCTAATGTAATGTAGAGGTGGCTTCGGTGTAGCCAGAAGCGAAAACTCCAGAACTTATGTTTCATGGCAGTACCTCCTTCTTTGCTCCAGTTTTAGGTGTCGGACAGGTGCAGATACAGACAATACCTTCAGGTAATTGTTGCCATCCAATTCGGAAATTCTTCAGTGAGAGATCTGTCTTAGAAGTGAAAGCGTCGATAAGGGCGTGCATTGATTTATTGCCATCGGGCGAGGCATCATTGGGGACATAGGATTTGATAGTTGAACTTACTTCTGCCTGAATCATCGAAGCAGTTTCTATCAAAACAGTAACCAATGCGTCGGAACAAGCTGCGATACCGTCTTTAGATTCTCCCATACCAGTGGAACAAATTTGTTCTGCAATATTTTCTTTGACTGTACCATAAATTCCGGCTTCTATGATTAACTGTCCTTTTGTAATACCTGTGCAATATAAAGGAAAAGGAACTCCTTCCGATGTTCCACTAAGTTTTGAAATACTATTGAATATCGATTCAATCTCTTCTTTTTCATTCGATTTTGTAGAACTAGATATCACGCTTGCGACAGATACTACTTTATTGCAAAGTGGAATTTGCGTGAGGGCTCCTATCCACGCCCGTCCAAAGGAATGCTGCAAATCATAAGAAAACTTCAGGCCCATTTTCTCTTTGTTCGCTTGTGGAGGGTATTCTGCATAGCGATAACTGGTTTTGCCGGGTAATACGTTTTCCCCTACTTTTACTGTGATCTCTTCTTTACCGTTATTCTTGTTGTAAACGACAGATTCACTGTAGGAATGGTGTCCCAACGTAGTTGCGATGAGGCTGCTTACCAGACAGGAATCAATCCCGGAGGAATGGTTTTTCTTGCTGACGTCCCTGCTGAAAATGATTTTATTATTGGATTTACCTTGTTTTACCCGACATAGTACAAAGTATTCTCCGGATGGGTGTGCGTATAATTTCTCTAGTGCGCATTCAAAACCTGACAATTCCAGTCGTGCTGCTTCCAGACGTCGGGTGGATTCTTTTTTTCCTTCTACATCTATTTCTGAAGTAGTAATGGTTTTGAAAGGTAAACCTTGGGTCAGACAAAAGTTCAGTACGGCACGTGTCTGGGCTTGTAGCAAGGCCAGACCGGCATCATCCATGACTTCGGATACTCCCAAATAAAGACCTTCCTGATTTTCGAATACCCAGGGAGGCAGTTCGTCTTTTGCTGCACAGACGCGTACAGAAAAAGAGAAATATACGAATAGACACAAGAAAAGTGATAACCTCATAATTATTTGTCAGCAGTATTAAAGTCTTGAACTTTTCTGCAATATTCGCTAAAAAATAGAACATGAGCAAAAAATATGCTAATAATTTGGAAAGCAGTACTTTCTAAGTTCTTAGAAAGGGACGTGTTTATAGACAAGGAGGATGTGTCAGATTTAGACACATCCTCCTTGAGAGCGGGGAGTTGAGATGCTTTGAGGCAACTCTTGAAAATTAGATGATGGTTGGTTTCTTTATTTCTGCCTTACATCCTGCTTGTTGGTATTAAAACCTAGCTTGGTAAGTCCTGCCTGTACGTCGGGATGGCTCATAAAGAGTTTCCATAGCAGCCCTGTGCGGTAATTTTCAATCATGACTGCGATAGGCCCTTGGTCAATGGCAAGATAACGTTGTGGATACCAGTTGTCCGTTTCGCTGAAAGCATCGTAGAATCCGAAAGGACCGAAGACTTTATCACCCATGTTGTATAGGTAGCGCATCACTTGCATCGAGTATTCCGGAGTATAGACGATGGACGAAAGGGCGGCGGTAGGGGAGATCACCCCTTTGTCATCCTGTTCGTTCGGTGAGTGAGCGGCATAGCCGTCAACGGAGTAGCTGGCTGTCAATCCCCAGCAGTCCGGTCCGAAACCTTTGTAATGCTTGGGATTACGGATGCAGTAAGCACGATTCACGAGTGTCAGGTTCCTCATCTCGTGGAAGTAGCTCGGACAATATTCATCTTTTAATCCTACCGGATCGAGCCCCAGGAAAGAATACTGTGCCCAGAAAAGCGGGCCGGCTTCTGTACCCTGGTAGCGAAGATGCAACTCGATACCTTCCACTTTATGCGGAGAGACGATAGCCCCATTCTGCGCCCAGCCATCGTGATAGACGGCTGCCGGAACTCCGTGGGTAGGAGAGGCTGCGGCGAGGATATACATAATCATACATTCGTTATAGCCATGTATCGGGAAATCCATTTCCCAACCGTATGTGGGGCTCCAGTGCCAATATAACACGTTTTGTCCTCCCTTACGATACCAGTTCCAGTCGACGTCCCGCCAAATTTGGTCGATACGTTGGGCCAGAGCTTTTTCTTTCTTGTTGCCATTGATATAATACTGGTGTACGGCAAGCAGACCTTGCATCAGGAAAGCGGTTTCTACCAGGTCACCTCCATTATCTTTCTGACCGAAAGGTTTCACCTTTCCCGTATCGCCATACCACCAGTGCGGATATGCTCCGTGAAAGCGGTCTGCTTTTTCGAGGAAGGAAACGATACGTTCCATTCGTGCCAGACCTTCTTCGCGGGTGACGTAGCCACGGTCTATTCCGGCAAGAATAGCCATAATACCGAAACCACTGCCGCCCGAAGTAACTACATTGGCGTCATTTTGCGGATATACCCCGTCTACATGATACCGTTCGGGTGCAAGCCCGCTGTTGGGTTCGGCACCCTCCCAAAAGTAGAGAAAGGTGCGACGCTGAACGGTGTCCATCAGGGCGTCATCCGAAAGTTCGGAACTGGCGGTGGTTTGTCCGCCAGTCTTGTTCTTACACGCTCCTGCCGTCATTATGAGGCAGAAAAGCGCAATATAGAGAGATAGCTTTTTCATTGATTGTGGATTTAAATGAGAGAATAAGATTTAGGCACGGATTACACGGATTTCACGGTTTTAAGAGATTGCGCAGTTAAAGGCCGTGTGAATCCGTGTAATCCGTGCCTATTGTACGATTTTTATTTTAGCGTGAATCGTGCGGATTTCACGTCCCGGCTGTTTGTTCCGATCATTACTTCAAACTCACCCGGTTCTGCTACCAGTTGCAGGTCGTAGTTGTAATACCTCAGCATTTCCGGTGCAATCTTGAACCGTACAATCTCTGACTGTCCCGGTTCGAGGAATATCTTCTGAAAGCCTTTCAGTTCTTTCACCGGACGGGTGGTACTGCCGACAAGATCCCGAATGTAGAGTTGCACTACTTCTGATCCCGGCCATGTCCCGGTATTGGTCACCATTACTGCTGCCGTCAGCTCTCCCGTCATATCGATGGTAGAACGGCTCAGGTCGATATCCCCGTAGGAGAAGGTCGTGTAAGAAAGTCCGTATCCGAATGGATAAAGCGGTTCGTTGTCTACATCCAGATAATTGCTGCGGAACTTTTCGAACCATTTGCCTTGTGCCAGCGGACGTCCTGTATTCTTATGCGCATAATACAGCGGAATCTGACCGACATTCTTCGGGAAGCTCATGGTCAGTTTTCCACCCGGATTGACATATCCGAAGAGCGCGTCGCCAATGGCATAAGCAGCTTCGCTGCCTCCGAACCATACATTCAGAATGGCGGGTACATGCTCCTGCTCCCAAGTCAGTGTCAGCGGACGGCCTGTAAATAATACCAATACAACGGGTTTCCCGGTTTTCAGCAATTCCTTCAACAGGTTTTGCTGTACATCCGGAATGTTCAGGTCGGTACGGCTGCTGCTTTCTCCGCTCATTTCGGATGACTCTCCGAGGGCGGCGATGATGATATCCGACTGGTTGGCTACTGTCAATGCTTCATCCAGCAGTTGCTGGTCTGTCCGGTTATCACGGTTCAGCGAACGTCCGAACATGGTGGCACGTTCTTCGTAGGATGCGTCACTGATCAGATTGCTGCCTTTGGCATAAAGAATATTGGCTTTTCCGGCAGTCATTTCTTTCAGTCCTTCTACCAACGACGGACACCGGTCGAGTACGGCAGCTACGCTCCATGTACCGGGCATGTTTGTCCGGCTGTCGGCGAGCGGGCCTATCACGGCGATGTTACCTTTCGGATTGAAGGGAAGAAGAGGTTCCGCAGGAGTTCCCGGAATGAGTGTCACGTCGTCGTTCTTTAAAAGCACAAAACTTTCTGCGGCAATTCTGCGGGCAGCGTCGCGGTGCGCTTTCGTAAAGATGTCACGTGCAGGACGTTTCGGGTCGCAATATTTGTAGGGGTTGTCAAATAATCCCAGTTTGTATTTAGCTTCCAGAATACGGCGGCAGGCGGTATTCAGTGTTTCCATAGAAACTTTGCCTTCCTGAACAGACTTTTTGAGTGTGCCGACAAAACCCTCGCTTACCATATCCATGTCTACTCCGGCATTGATGGCACGTGCGGAAACCGTTTGCAGGTCGCCTATACCGTGGTCGATCATTTCAGAGATTCCGGTGTAGTCGGTTACTACAAATCCGTTGAAGCCCCACTGACCACGCAGTACGTCTGTCATCAGCCACTTGTTGGCGGTAGCAGGCACACCGTCTACTTCGTTGAACGATGCCATCACACTTCCTACACCGGCTTCAACAGCAGCTTCGTAGGGTAGCATGTATTCATTGAACATCCGCTGGCGGCTCATGTCTACCGTGTTGTAGTCGCGTCCGCCTTCCCCTGCGCCATACAGTGCAAAGTGCTTTACGCAGGCCATGATTTCGTCATTCCGCTGCATATTCTTTCCCTGATAACCGAGTATCATTGCTTCGGCAATCATTGCTCCGAGAAACGGGTCTTCACCGCTGCCTTCGGAAACACGTCCCCAACGTGGGTCGCGTGAGATGTCCACCATCGGGCTGAATGTCCATGAGATACCGTCGGCACTGGCCTCTATGGCTGCAATGCGTGCCGATTCTTCAATGGCGGTCATATCCCAGGTACAGGACAGTCCTAACGGAATGGGGAACATTGTTTCGTATCCGTGGATGACGTCCATACCAAACAGCAAGGGGATACCCAGACGGGATTGTTCTACTGCCTGTTTCTGTACATCACGTATTTTCTCTACTCCTTTCAGATTGAACAGGCCGCCCACTTCGCCCCGTTTTATTTTGGCGGCGATGTCACTGCTTTTGGCTTGTCCTGTAGTGATCTCTCCTGCGACGGGGAGGTTCAGTTGCCCTATCTTTTCTTCCACAGTCATCTTCTTCATCAGTGCGTCGATGAAACGGTCCATGTCCTGCGGCGATTTCTGCGCTGCCGCACTCAGGAAGCCGGCAGTGAGCAGTAGAAATGAAAAAAATATTTTCTTATTTATCATATCGTTCTATCAGTTTAATTTTTAGGCACGGATTACACGGATTAACACGGTTTTCAATAGCCTGTCTAATCTCTTAAAGCCGTGAAATCCGTGTAATCCGTGCCTAAATTTATTATTTCATATTATATTAATAATCCGGATTCTGTACCAGCACTCCCTTTGACTTGTCAATCTCTGATTGAGGCAAAGGCAATAAGGCATTCTTGCCCTGATAGTTTACTTTTCCGGCGGCGTGCAATACATCCGCAGCGATTCCCCAACGTACAAGGTCATAGAAACGGTCGAACTCAAGTCCGAGTTCCACGCGGCGTTCGTGGCGGATGGCTTCCCGCAATTCTCCCTGATCGGTGGTTGTTACTTTCGGCAATATATTCGTATTGCTGCCTCTGGCACGTGCGCGTACCATTTCCAGATAATCTATTGCTTCTCCGGGGATATTCTTTTCGTTGGCAGCTTCGGCAGCCATCAATACTACGTCCGAATACCGGATCAGACGGATATTTACCCAGAAACCTTTGTTGGTGTATTCTTTACGCAGGGCAGGGTCCGTATAGGCTTTCTTGTTGAAGTAAGCTCCCATAGCCGGAGAAACGGGTGACTCACCATAAGGCTCGTTGGTGTTTTCCGGAGTAATAGGCTCATCGTCCGATTTACGGAAGTAGAGCAGCGTAGCGTTCTTACGAGGGTCTCCTGCTTCGTAGGCGTCTGCCATAAACTGGGTGGCCATGTGCCATCCCCATCCTAAGTCCCACTGACCGGCTCCGCGTATGCCTTGCACTTCGCAGAACTGACTGCCGATCACTTCACTTTGCGGGAGAGCGGCTGTGGCTGTACATTGCAGTTCGAATATGGAACCTCCGCTATTCTCACCGTCATCGGTAAATATTTCATTATAGGGTGTTTTCAGATTATATAAACCTTTATTGATAACGTCGGTAGAAGCTGTGTACATATTGTTCCAGTCGTTGCGCATCATATAGGTACGGGCATGAAGTGAACGGGCGGCCCCCCAGGTCAGTCGTCCGGTATATTCGGTACTCCATGTTTCGGGCAATGACTCTTCCGCTGTTTTCAGGTCGGTATCAATCTGCTCGTAGATTTTATCAGCAGTCGTTTTCGGAATGTTGGCTTCCGAAGCGTCGTTGATCTTGTAAGTCACCAGAGGTACTTCGCCAAAGGCTCTCACCAGATTGAAGTAACAGTAAGCACGGAAGAAAGAAGCCTCTCCTTTGTTGATGATGTCTTCGGCTTCCGTTTGTCCGGCAGTTTCTTTCTCGGCAATGGCGTCGAGGATATCATTACATTGGTAGATGACGGCGTAATTCTGTCCCCAGTAAGCCCCTAACAGACCGTTGGTTGGAGTGTACAGAAAGTCATCGTACATTTCGGCTACGTCCGATCCGTCGCTCGGAATACTTCCCTTTTCGGAATCTTCGGAACGCAGACAATGGATGGCAAGGGCGGGGGTGCCGGCAGTGATGTTGAAGTTACGCATCATGGTATAGACATTATAGATTTTACCGTTGACCAATGCGTTGGGATTGTCGTCTTCGGTAAATTGTCCCTGCGGACTCCGGTCCAGAAAGTCGCTGCAACTGCTTATTAGCAAGGCAGAAGCGGCAATGAAAGTGGAAAAAAGATATTTATTTAGTTTCATACCATTATTGTTTTAAAGATCAAAAAGTTAGGTTGATACCGAAGGTGTAGACGGCGGGTACGGGGTAACTGCCATTGTCTACTCCGAAGGCGGTAGCGCTGCCACCCAGTTCCGGGGTGTAGCCGGTGTTATGCTTCCATGTCTTCAGGTTTTGTATGTTGACATAGACTTTCAGTGCCTGCAGGCGTATCTTGGCAAGCAAAGACTTGTCGAATGAGTAGGCAAGCTGCACGTTACGGATGCGGAAGAAACTTCCGTCTTCGATGTAATAATCCGAATTTAACGTGTTGATGGAATGTTTGGAGTTCAGCAATGGCTGGCTGTTGGAAGTGCCTTCTCCGTGCCAGCGGTCCATGCGTTGTGCCAGATAGTTGAACTGTGCAAAGTTGTAATTGTCCCAGGTACGGAAAATCTCGTTACCATGCTGTCCCATCATGTCGATACCCAGTGACCAGTTCTTATACGTTAGTCCGAGCGAAAGGCCATAGGTGAAATCCGGTGTCGGGTTACCTATCATTGTACGGTCTTCCGGGGTAATCTTGCCGTCTCTGTTCACGTCGGCGAACTTCAGGTCACCGGGAGTGACTGTGGCAAGGGTGTTTTCGGGCGATGCATCGATGTCGGCTTGCGACTGGTAGACGCCTGCTACTTTGTAACCATAGAAGTATCCGATAGGGTAGCCTGCCATGGTGTAACTCTGCTGTTTATCTCCGGCAATGATGGAGTATCCATCCTGAACGAGGCTCTTCACCTTATTCTTGATGGTGGTCAGGTTGGCACTGACAGAGTATCCCCAGTCACCGATCTGGTCACGCCAGCTGGCTGCCATTTCAACACCCATGTTCTGGATTTCTCCCAAGTTGCCGATGCCGGGCACTGTTCCGGAGATACCGGGCACTTCGGCTAGCAGGTCTTTTGTCCTTTTCTTATAATATACTCCTTCAAAATGCAGGCGGTTGCGCAGCACGTTCGTTTCGAAACCAGCTTCCCAGGCTTCTACTTTTTCCCAACGCAGATTAGGGTTAGGCAGATAGGCGAGCTGGTATCCGGGGTAAATAATGGATGGCTTGCCGAAAACTGCTGAGTAAGCATTTGTCAATAGAGGTTCGGCGGGGTAGGCTTTGTCCAGATTCTGGTTACCTAACGTACCGTAAGATGCCTTGAGTTTCAACATGTCGAGCCATTTGATATCTTTCATAAACTCTTCTTCGGTCATCAGCCAGCCACCACCTAATGAGAAGAAGTTCTGCCACTCATTGCCTGTGTAGGAGAAGGCGGAAGAACCGTCCCGGCGGAACGAACCGTTGAACAGGTATTTCCCTTTATAGTTGTAGATCACACGTGCCAGCATGGATACCGTACTCCGCTCCCATTGGGTACTTCCGTTGGTAGCTGTTGCGGCATCACCGATACTGACAAACCATTTGTCCGGATCGTCAGGAATAACCAGACCGACACCTTGTTTGCGTGCTCCGTCCAGTCTGCTCAGCGAATTGTAATAAGTGGTGAAACCGGCTGTAGCAGTCAGGTTGTGATTGCCATTGTCAAAGCTGTTGGTATAGGTCAGCAGATAGTCACTCTGTACTTTCGTTTCATTTTCCTTGAACTGGCTGACTTCCGTTTTGCCGGTTCCCAGTGTCACGACATCTCCTGCAGCTGTATCGTCGTACACTTTCATGATAGGCAGATAAGTACGTCCGTTGTTGGAAGCATAGTCCATAGAGAACATCGCTTTGAAAGTGAAATGTTTCAGAAAGTCCACTTCACCATAGATATTACCCGATGCCCGGTAGTTTTCGGCTTTGGTCGTATTGGCTTTCAGCTCGACGTCTACCATCGGATTGTTGATCTGTGCTTTCTGAAATTCGGGCAGAACGCTGTATAAGCCGTATTCCTTATTGTATACCGGTGCGATAGGAGTGGCACGGAGAGCCCCCAATACCTGCTTGGAATCAGCAGGTAGCGTACGTGCCCCATTGAATTGGAAGCCGACTTTCAGAAAGTCCGTGATTTTGTAGTCATTACTTGCATTGATGGTCACTTTGCTGAACTTCTCATGCTTGATGTTTCCTTGTTCGTGAGAGTAACCTACACCCAGATAGAAGCTGTGCTTCGGAGAAGCTCCGGTAATGCTGATATTGTTGTTGGTGATGAAGGCAGTCTGAAAAATCTCATCCTGCCAGTTGGTATTTGCATTCCAGCCGCTAAAGTCGAACGGATCGTCTTTTTGATTGGCGAGCTGTTCGCTGTACAGTTCCCTGAATTGCGGACCGTTAACCATGTCCACTTTATCTACTACTTTCTTGAAACCGAAGGAGGTATTGATGTTTACCAGAGTCTGTCCTTCTTTGGCTTTCTTGGTGGTGATGATAATGACACCATTCGCACCGCGCACACCGAAGATGGCAAGTGATGACGGGTCTTTCAGGATTTCCATAGACTCGATATCTTCCGGATTGAGGAAGTTGATGTTGTCATTGAATAATCCGTCTACAACATACAACGGTTTGTATCCGTTGATGGAGTTTGTACCACGGATACGGATTTCGGGGTCGGCACCGGCATGTCCGGAGTTTACGATTTGTACACCTGCCACTTTACCCTGTAGGGAAGATAATGGATTCGTCGCAGGTTTATTGGCTATTTCCTCTCCTTTGATGTTAGTGATAGAACCTGTCAAATCTCTTTTCTTGGCACTACCGTATCCGATAACTACTGTTTCGGCTAGCATCTGCGAGTCTTCTTTCAGCGTGACGTTGATCACATTCTGCGTTCCGACTTTGACGCTTTGTGCGTTCATTCCTACATAAGAGAATACCAGTACGTCTTCCGGTGTGACGGAGATTGAATACTTACCGTCCATATCGGTGATGGTTCCGGTGGAAGTTCCTTGTACGAGCACCGATGCACCGATCAGCGGTTCATTGGTGGCATCTGTTACCGTACCAGTCACAGTCTTTGTCTGTGCAAAGGCAGATGCGGAGGTCAGCAACAAGCAAGTGAGCGCCACTATGCTCTTAAACCAGATGGTTTTCTTTTGAAGATCTTGTAAAAGTCTAGTCCTCATTGCATTAAATTTTTCCATTCGTTATTATTTAGGTTGAAGTTTATTCTGCCGTCTTCCGGCGAAAGTAACAAAGTGAACAAATGAAATGCAAAAAAGATTTTGGAAAGACATAGAAAGCTCAATTTTAACATTGTCAGAGTAGGTGTAGATTATTTTTATTTGTCTTTTTGTTGCTTGTTTGCTTTTCTTTATGTACATTTGTAAAACGAAAGAAATAATGAAATTACATAAATATTCAATAACAGGATTATTCTTTTTCATATTTCTCTTTGCCTGCCATCGAGATAGTGATAAAACGTCTCTTTTACATCGTGCCGATTCGCTGATGCAAGAGTTTCCTGACAGTGCTTTGGCTATTCTTGAATCGATTCCACATGTGGAAAAATTGTCTGGTTCTAATAGGGCTGATTATGCAATATTTTTAACTCGCGCAAGAACTAAGATGTATATTCATGAATCAAGTGATTCGTTAATTCGGTATGCAGTAGATTATTATAAAAGAAGTTGGAATGATGAGCGAAAAATGCAGGCTTATTATTATCGGGGCTGCGTGTATCGGGATATGCGGTGTATGGATTTAGCAGTGAAAGATTTTTTGCAAGCACTGAAGGTTATTCCTAAAGAGAGTGAACATCTTTATTTGGGGGCAATTTATGAGAATTTGGCGGGATGCTATGAGGAGCAGAATCTTTATGAGGATGCTATGCGTGCGCATCATAAAGCGCATGAAATTTATATTAAGCAAAAGAAAGATGATGGCTTATTTTATGTTGTCAGAGGAATAGGGTATGTTTTTATGCTTCAACATCAACTGGATAGTGCTTTGGTCTATTATCAAGAGGCATTGGATATTGCTGAAAATATAGGGGAAGATTATTATAAATCAATGATATTGAGTGAGCTGGGGATTTTGCATAATGAAAAGGGGGAATTTCAAAAGGCTAATCAATATCTTTCTGCATCTATATCTTCTGCTCCAATAGGCACTAATTTGTTTTCTGAATATCTTCGAAAAGGATGTATCTTACGTAATATCCATCAAATGGACTCTGCACGGCATTATTTGAATTTAAGTAAATCTTCTCCTTATATATTTAATCGTGGAGGAAGTTATGGAGAATTATATAAATTGGAGAAGGAGGAGAAAAATTATCCTGCTGCTATAGAGGCTGCAGATTCTTTTATCTATTATCTTGATTCGATCTACGATACGACAAAGGCGGTAGAAACAGCTCATTTGGTTGATAAATGTGAAATCGAACTTTATCAACAGAAACTCGGAGGAAGATATAAAATAGAGGTTCTATTGTTATTAGTGTTTTTTATCATTTGGGGAACAATTTATCTTTTAATTGATAAACGTCGAAAAAAGAAGTATCTTGAGTTGCAAAATCAGTTAATGAAAAGTCGTACGGATATCCTATCCGGTGATCTTGAGGATCAGGATAATAGTAAATATGATTTTATAGAAGTGCTGGAGCCCAGTTTAAAACTTTGTCTTCAATTGTTTCGTAGGACAGAAGCTTATGAAAAACTTCTTTTCTTAGAGAAGAGGATGGGGGGTGACGTTTCTTTAAGTATTCAAGAAGGACAAATGATATGTGAAAGTATTTATGAGACTTTTGGCGATATTATGTTGAATTTGAAAATTCAATATAGAGATTTAACAAAAGAGGATATGCTTCATTGTGTATTTTTTCTGCTAGGTTGTTCTAAAGAAACAATTTTATTATGTACACGTACTTCTGAAGGAGCATTTAAAAGTCGGAAAAGTCGTATGAAAATTAAATTAGGTGAAGATTTTTTTGGATGGATGACTATGCGTCAATGTCTTGTCCCATAGAGCTTTATCTGACTTATGACATTCCTGTGACTTTTCTGTAACTCTTTTGCAACTTTGCGATTCTGGTCTATATTTACTTGTAACTTTATTGTGACTAGGCATTTGAATTTATTTAAATCTTCTTTCTTACATTTGTGCTATAACCAATTAAAAACAAGTGTTATGAGAATGAAATTATTATTACTACTCTGTAGTTTATTTGCGATTGGAGGATGGGCAAGTTCTAATATTCATTTACTAAAAGAAGGCCGTCCCAATCCTATGGGAATACCCATTCAACCTACTTATGAGAAATGTACCATTTTTTCTAATATTCTTAATGTAAGTTTCGATAGAACGAAAGATTATGCTACCATTACTGTGACGAATAAAGCTACTGGTGAAATTGTGCATTCCAAAACTTATCACAACACTAACTTTGTCATGATTGATATGTCATCTTGCGATAAAGGAGAGTATACTATCTATATTACTTTGGATGATTGTTTGTTGGAAGGTATATTTACTGTGCAATAAGAAATAAATTGTGAATATACGTTTGTTACAATAATCCTAAAGTGACTTTTACGGTGTTTTTACAAAAAACTATATTCCTTGTGGAACTAACAATAAAAAAGAATGGAGGCCAACGTTCTATTATTAACATTCATCTTTTTTCCAAGTTTCGTGAGTGTTGTATTCTAAAACTGGAGAGTTATAATCAATAATGTTTTAAATCTAAGATTTTATGAAAACTAAATTGTTATTTATGCTATTACTATGTAGCTTCTATTGCGTTTCATGTTCTGACGACGTTAAAACAGATGTAAAAGAGAAAACAGAAGTTGAAGTAAATTATGTGAAATTGAACGAGGCTTTAAATCTTTATAGCCAAGATTTTGCTGCGACTCATGCTACGTCCACAAGTACAAGAGGATTTTGGAAGTGGTTCAGAACTGTGTTGGCTTGTGATGCTACGGGTGCATTATTAGGCTCTTCTCTTGGAGGTGGAGGTGCACTAATTGGTGGTGCTATTTTTTCTGCGTTAGGTGCATCTTGTGCTTATGTTGTTCCTAGACCGGAACTTCCTAACGAAGTGGCTTTTGTGAGAGATATTCCTTGTTTAATGGAACAGGAGGATAGCATTGGATTTTCGCATAATGCAATTCTTCTTGAAATAGCAGAAGAGAATGAAGGTATCTTTGATCAGAATTTGACAGCTGAAGAATGGACAAATCTTATTGTGTCCAAAGCGGAAAAATATGGTTACTCTTTGTCTGCAAGTGATGAAGATGCAATAATGAATAATGTAAAAACGATGCCACTCACATCTGAGCTTATGCAAAGTGATGAACAATTAATATCATACTATAAAGCGAAAGCGCCTGAGTATGCTCAGCAGTTGGATGTGATTCATAGCTATGTTTCAACAGCAAGTCTGATAACTAATGAAGATGATTTGAAAGAATATACACAAGGTTGTGTACAGATTATATCTGATGCTCAATTACCACTTACTGAACGTAAGGCCCTGGTTTCTTCTGTGGTAGTCGCGGAGAGTAGTGCGATCTTGTGGATAGAGCCGGAAGAGGTTGTCTCTTTAAAGCCGTAATAATAAGTGTAAACAGCAATAGTCACATGAATTGGTGATATCTAATGTCATTATTCATGTGACTATGGACATAAAAAATAGTAAGATGAGAAAACTTATTTTATCTTTCTTATTTGTGCTTTCTGCTATGGTGGGATTTGCACAAAGTTTCTCTAAAGATAAGCTTTTTATCTCAGTAGAGGGTGGAAAAGGTGTATTGTTTGGAAAATCAAACTTGTCACCTTTTGGTATTGGTTATCGTGGAGGGTATGATGGAGGTTTGATGTGTAATGTGAAAGCGCTCTATCGAATTGATAAGTTTTGGGTTGCCGGATTAAAATTTAACCTCTCCGGTACTTCTGCCAATTATGCTCTTGATGATGGCACGAATGTTGCTGACAATGTGGATCTTTGGTACTTAGGACCACAACTCGGATTTAAAATACCAATAAACGAAAGAACTTTTTTTAGTTATGTGTTAGGAGTTGGTTATCTGCATTATCGAAACGAAGGGCGTAGTAATGCTGATTTTAAATGTAGCTCCGGTGCATTTGCCGGGAATATGGATTTTGGAATTGAATATAAGTTGACAGACCATCTTGCAGTAAACGGAGGATTCTCGATTTTAACTGGCGATTTTAAGAAGATAAAAGCGACAGTCGATGACAAAAAAGAAACATTACGCCCTGATAAACTGGACAGAATCTATGTGCGACGTCTTGATTTTCAGTTAGGACTGGTCTTCTGTTATTGATGAATAATATTATTTATCCTGTATGTGAAAATATGAATGAAAAAGGAATTGTATCGATTTAATTGCTATTTGCTCTTTTAGTCCTGTCTCTTATACACATCTGACGCTGCCGACGACTTAATAGGTGTAGATC
>ERZ1027194.142-NODE-142-length-34157-cov-5.682423_pt1 | contig 34157 bp, 24 predicted proteins | sample MGYA00519246_ERZ1027194 | MGnify/ENA primary metagenome ERZ1027194 (study PRJEB26926, sample SAMN06164505) | human gut metagenome | biome: ENVO:00009003; feature: ENVO:2100002; material: ENVO:00002003 | host: Homo sapiens | place: USA | collected 2012 ...
CGCTCTCCGTCACGGGTCGGGGCACTCCGCCCTGGGGCGATTACGAGCCGATCGGATAATGGGCAGAGGGCTGCTTAGCCTTTCACCGATAGTTTGATGAAGTTTTGAAATACGGACGGGAATCCCGTGAATTGCTCCACTGCAATTTCGGTTGGGGTGGTTGGGATGACGGGTATTACCTTGAGGGAATCTTTAATGTGGGAAAAGGCCCCCTGGATACCAATGCCGATGATAAGCCTTATGAGGGAGTTGATCCCAAGAATTACGACAGTCAGATGCAAATAATTACTTATTCAGGATATTACGGTTTTATTAATTAAACAGCCCGATTATGAAAGCTAAATTATTATTTTTAGGTTTATTGCTGGTATCGTGCAATTCGGACGAGAAGCCGTCAGTTCAGGACGATTTGATTTTGTCTCCCTCCTATATCGTCATGTATAACAAGGGCGAGTTGATGATAGACGACCGGGTCGATTTTTGGAGTATCGTACATACGAACAAGGCCACCGGTTATTGTGTCTCTTTTCTCAATCCGGACGGAGTGACCTCCGATGAGTTCGTCCGCCTCTCGGAGCGGAACGGAGACACCTCATTCAACAACTATCTGAGCGATTATGACCGGAGATCCAACATCTGCTTCGCCGATAATTTCCGGTCGATCCATTTTGTGAGCGATGCCGACTGGGATGCGACCCATCCGGCCGGATCGTCGCTCGACGATATCGTGACGGTGATGCTTTCGAGCTATGCGCCGTTCGTACAGTCGGGCTACGACCGGAATGCGCCCGGGCTGTCCCAATGGGGCGCGTACACCTTCTACCAGCGTCATGCCTCGGAACTGACGGAAAAAGAGATGGCGATGATCGGTTGGCAGGGAATCGGCTTCTACTTCGACACGGCTCCCGACGACCCGACACAGGTGCATACGATCACGGTGACGCTGCAAACCGTCGATGGCGAGACGCTCTCCGTCACGGGTCGGGGCACTCCGCCCTGGGGCGATTACGAGCCGATCGGTTGATCCGCCCGGGCGATTATGCCGATGCCGGCGTGCCGGCCCGTTTCAGTTGGGTATGGCCGCCGGAAAAATCGGGGCTCCGTGTCATGCGGAAGCCCCGATTTGTCTGTTTATGCGTGCGATCACCGCCGGCGTATGCGCGGGTCGATCCCGCCGCCGCCTTCGTCGCCGCCGCCCGTGATGCCGGGGTCGGTCACGTCGCCCGTCAGGCTATCCCAGCGGTAGATTTCCGACTTATAGACCCGCTCCGAGGAGTGCTTGCCGTCCGCTGTTTCGGGCAGCACGAGCAGGAGGTAGTCCGTGTTATACTCTCCCCGGGCGGCGATCGGGCCGGATGCCGTGAGCTGACGGCCCATGGACTTGATCCACATGGCCAGAGTCGCATAGCTCTTGCCTTCGCCTACGTCGTTGCCCGCTACCCAGTTGTAGCTGTTGGTGTCCACGAAGTAGTACCACGCGGAGTAACCCGGTTCCAGGGTCACATCGGCGCGGTAAACCGAGTTATCCCAGTCGCTCCAGTCGGCGTTCCACGAACTCTGGTCGTAGAGATAGGAGACGAACGACACGGTCGCTGCCGTGGCCGAAATCTGGTCGGCAGCCACTTCGTCGGGATCGCCTTCGGGTTCGGGTTCGGGCTCTTCGCCGCCGTTGGGGTCGTAGATCAGCTTTTCGGAAATCTCCACCGACGACCAGTTGCCCTCAGCGTCGCAGGCTACCGCCAGCAGGTAGTAATCGCTTCCCCAGAGGGTCACCTCTACCTGAGTCTCTGCCGCCGGATCGACGGTCTTGTAGTTACCCAGCTTGAAGATGTAATCCCCGATTTTGGCGCTGTTGTTCGCGTATATCCCGCTTTCGAGCGACTGGTAGATGAATTTGGCACAATCCGCACCGGGCGTGAGCGTGAATCTGGCCACGGGGCGGTCGCCCGTACGGTCGATTTCATCGAGGGTCATCGTTACGGACGAGGTGCCGGCAGCCGAATACTTCAGCGTGCTGAAATCCACTTTCGCCGGTGTTCCGAACTGTCCGTCGGAGGTTACGGGCAGGGCGTAAATCGTATATGCCGTATTGTACTCCAGGTGCTCGAGCATCACCTCACCTTCGTAAAGCTGTTCGGAATAAGCGGAATAGAGCATCGGCCAGATTTTCGCTTCGTCGCCTCCGTACCAGTCGTTGAACTGTTTTTCGGTCAGGTAAGCATAGCGTACGCTCTGGCAGTTGTCATAGGTCACTTGCAGGGAGACGTCCTGGAATCCGGGCTTTATCACATCGATGACGACGTTCACATCTTCGCGGTAATCCACCGCCGTGGTGGTGAACTCCTCGAAATCGAGCTGCCCGTAATCCCCGTTGGCGTCGATGCCGACCGTAAAGAGGTAGTAATCCGTCTCCGGCTCGATGCCCTTTACCTTGTAGGGGTTCGTAAGCGACGAGCTCAGTACGGGCCGGAAATTCGCGAGGTTCATATTGACGTACATGGTGATGTTGCCCACGCTCTGCACGACCGACTTTTTCACGCACTCCACGAGCGCCATCACGCTGTCGTCGGTGGGTTCCAGTTCGGCGTCGAGCGAAATGTAGGCGGGCGTGAGCGAGGCGATGCCGACCGCGGCCTGCGACGAGCGCAGGGCATCGAGCTGTTTGGTGGTGACGGACAACTCGGCGACCGTGCTTTCGTCGATCGCGCCTTCCAGGTCGGTGGCGACGGTGAAGAGTTTATACTCCATGTTGGAAACGCAGCCCGTCTGCAGATCCTCGGACGAATCGGTCATCAGGGTGTACCAGTCCGGACTCTCCCGCAAATCCTGCAGGAAGGTCTCGATCGAGGTGACCGGATCGTCCGTGTAGCTGGTGTCGTGGAGGTAATAGTAATATCCGGAGGTTACGTCCGCGCACATCTCGAACTTCATCCAGACGGCTTTCGAGGTGGCCGCCGCCGTGACGGTCAGCGCCGCAGGCAGGGGTTCGGTGACGAACGCCTTGCTGACGATCTCGCCGTCGCCCTCGGCATTGGAAGCATACGCTTCGATCGTGTAACGCCGCTCGGCGGCCAGGTCGTCGAGGGTGATTTCCGACGGCTCGTTCCCCTCGAAGCGGACCCAGTCGCCCTCGGCACGCGACTGGTTCTCGACGTCTTCGCCCATCAGGCGATAGGCGTATGCGGTGGCGTTGGTCGGGGTGAGGGTGAAAGTTGCGCTTTTGTAGGTTGCCGTCACCTCGCCGATGGCGACCTGCGCCGTGGCGTTCGTGACGAAATCATAGGTCGCGGGTTCCGATCGCAGGTCGCCCTCTCCGTAGGCGATGGCCGTGATGGTGTACTCGCGGTCGGCTTCGAGCCCGGTGACGGTCTGCGTGGAGGCGCCGGAGCCTTCCACCTCGACCGGTGTGCCGGAAGCGCCTTTGGGTGCGACGGCATAGGTGCTGCGCACGGCATGTACCGGCTCGAGGGTAAACGTCACGCTCGTCGAGGTGGCGGTCACGTTCTTCACGGCGATGACGGGCGCATCGTACTGCGGCTCGGGGTCGTCGTCGCTGCAGCCGGCGAACCCCATTGCGCACAGGGCAGCGGCCGCGAAACAGAATTGACGGAACAGTTTTTTCATAATTGTCGGTATGGATGAAACAGATTTTAAAAAACGTCCCTCCCCCATTCCGGGGGAGGAGACGTCGGGAAAAGACCCGCCTGTCAACGCCACTTGGTCATCGACTTGTAGGCGTTTTTGAGGCTGATCGGCGTGTAACCCTCCTGTAAGAGCACGTCCATTGAGTTTTTACCATCTTCCACTTGCGATAAGGTCCCTTCCTTGGCACCCGAGCGATCCACGGCTTTCAGGTTGTTCTGCCGCAGGGCATCCCAGTCGCGGGCTGCTCCGCCCGGCAGGGCGTAAATCCGCGTAGGATCGAGCGTTAAGGTCATGTTCCGCATCACGGCGTTGCGTTCGCGCGGCAGTGTCGTGAATTTCTCGTAACGGAACTTCTCGGCCGTTCCCGAGCCGTAGGCGATTGCCCCCGTATAGTAGTTTTTACCGGGATTCAGTTTGGTGAGCACCTCGTTCCGCTTGGAGCTGGTGCCCTTGAGGCCTTGCTGAAGCACATAGTCATACACGGCCTGTGCGAGTTCTTCCTGCGTACCGGTTTCGGGATCGTAGTTGAGCAGCTCCTCCTCGACAGTCAGATAGAGGAAATCGCGCACGTCGCTGTTCATGACGATATCGACCGTACAGCCGGTGGAGGTGATGTCATAAACGCTGATGGTGACGTCGGGGTTGGGGCCCGAGGTAACGGGCAGCGTCGTGAAACCGGTGCGGCCCAGACCCGTGATGGCGCCGTTCACATCTTCGGCACAGTAGTAATAGACGTATTCCGTATTGGGATCCATGCCGGCCCATGTCCAGACCTGCCCGCCGAGTTCGGGCCGGTAGTCGGGCGACTCTTCAAAGTCAACCATTGCCCATGCGTTGCCGTAAGACATCAGGTAGCCGATGATCTCGCTGTCGGTGGAGCCGGCCTGTGAAGCGGAGGCCTTTTCGAGGATGGCATGGTAGAGCACGCGGGTCTTGTCGTTCGCGTGGTAGATCGCGCGGGCGCCGTACTTATCGATGTTGTCCATCTCGATCGACACTTCGGCCGTGGAATTTTCGTAGGTCAGCGCTTTGGTGCGGAAGGGTTCGCTGGCCGTCACGCCCGAGAGCATACCGTCCCAGTTGAGCGCCGTGGCGACGATCACGTATTCGGTATCGGGAGCCAGGTCCATGAAAATATCGTCGTTGTTGGCCACGGGGGATTCGGGCGTATTGTCTTCGCGGTAGTAGCACCATCCCTCTTCCCACAGTACGCGCGAATAGATCAGCTCGCCGTAGTCGCCGAGCTCCTTTTGGTACGCTGCGGGAGGGATTACACGGAAGAATACGCGCCAGCAGTTGTCGTCCAGGTCGAAGTGGACGTCGCAGTTGGTGGCGGCGATGTTGGTCGCATGGCAATTGTACGTCGCGGGTTCGGTTCCCTCGGGCTGTTCGGGCAACTGCACGTCGGCGCGGGCGAGTTTTTTGGAGATCGACAGGTTTTCGTCGGCGGCGACGGCCAAAGCGGTGAACCACTGGCCACCGGCCTCCCAGCCGAAGTTGATCGATTCGGTCTTGCTCTGGGTCTGGTCGATGTACTCCCACATCGGATCGCTGAAGCGGACGAACTCGCGCAGGTCCTCCTCGCCGAAATGGGCGATGTACTCGTCGATTTCGGACTTGGTGGTTACGAAGCGCAGGTAGGTATAGACATCCTTGTTGATTTCGTAATGGAAGTATGCCTTCATGTAGTTCTTGTCGGTCACGGAGATTTCGACGGTCGGGTCGCCCTGGAGCGGGAAAGCCTTGGTCGTGAAGTGGGTAAGCTGCGCATCCCCGGGGGTGTCTTCGTCGATCATGCCGACGGTCATGAAGACATAGTCCGCATCGGGCCAGAGCTCCTCGCCCCAATTGAGGGTTTCGTCGCCGCTGACGAACTGTCCGTAGCCGGTGTCCACCAGCAGACCGACGACGATATCGCCCTCGGTAAGCGTCCCCGATTCGTCGAGCTTGAGGGTCTCGTAAACATAGTTTTCGAGCACCACCCGGGGCCATACGGCCACCATGCCGAGCGTGGCTTCCTTGCCCAGCATGTAGGTGACGTTCACACCCGTCTCGGTGACTTTGTTGATCTGCACGCCCATCGAACGCGCCGTGGCGGGGCCCCACTCGTTTGCGGGGGTGGTGAAATCGGCCGACGCCACTGCGCTCAGGCCCGCTTCACCCATCGAAACGGCGTAGAGCGTGTACGCGGAGTCTTCGTCGAGCGCCTTGAGCGTGAAGGTGCCGGAGGTTGCCGACTGGCGGGTGCCCTGATCGAAAACCTGATCTGCGGTCATCGTGGTGCCTTGCGCGGCGGCCAGATAAGCGTACATGGTCGGTGCGGGCTGCTCGGACGAGCTGAGCGTGAAGGTCACCGAATCGTAGGTCGTCTCTCCGATCTGGATCGACAGCGTGCCCGTCTGGCCTTTGGGATCGGGATCGTCGTCGCTGCAAGCGGTCATCCCTCCCAGAACTGCGGTAGCCAGCAGCGCCAGGGCGGAAATTTTGGTAAAGAATTTCATAGTTTTGAAAATCGTTTGGTTTGAAAGGTTTATGGTTTGGTTCGGTTGGTTCACTCCGTCGGCTCGTATGCGAAGTCGGCCGATCCGTCCACAGGGCAGGTGGCTGCGTTATTGACGTAATAGACCGTATTTTCGCCGGGCTGCTTGTCGAAGACATAGACGACCACGTGGCATTTGTCCAGCGTCCAGGCGTCGTCGGCTTCGATCTCGAACGAGCGCTTGTACTCCTCGCCCGCCGTGCGGTTGCCGATGTCGTCACCCGATGCGGAGGTTGCGAAGGCGCGGGTCACATGGTGGTAGTAGCCGTCCCGCGATCCGCTGGTGCCGGGAGCGTGGATGCCGTCCTCGGTCACGGCGCAGCAGATTTTGTAGTCGCCCGTCTGCTGGAAACGCACGGTGGCGTCGATCTTCACCTTGCCGCCCTCCGTCCTGGAGGCGAGGGCCACGCCGCAGACGGCAGGGAATTCGTTGAGCGAGCGTTTCACCTTGGCCTTGAGCAGCGCCACGGAGTAGCTCGAAGTCTCGCGGTAGTCGAATACCGAGGTGGGCAGCCCCGTCACCTTGAACGTGTTGGCGAGAGCGGCCTGCTCGCCGACTTCATACGAATCGCCGCTGTGCATGGCCATGATAATCATGCGGCCCGGATAGGCCTCTTCCACGGTCTCGAGCGCAGCGGTCATATTGGGACAGTAGGTGCACCACGTCCCGGTGAATTTCAGCACCAGCACATGACGGAAGTAGGCGTCGGTTGTGGCCGTGGAGCTTTGCACGGTTACCGTCACCGACGGCGAGGTGCGGTTGTCATAGATCGCCGCGAACTGGTAAGAGCCGGGCTTCTGGGTGGAAAAGGCGCCGGTCAGCACATCGCCCGTCGTGAGGTCGAAAATCTGCGATCGGGCGGTCACGTCCGCTCCGTTGTCGGTGACGGTGAAAGTCACCTGCTCGCCGGTTTTCACCGTCGTCGCGCTCGGCACCAGCACGAGCGAAGCATCGGCGGGCGGATCGTCGTCGTCGCTGCCGCAGGCGGTGAAGGCCGCCGCGATGAGGAGCGTCGCCCAAGCCAGGGCGCGGCGCAGGAAGAAAAGTCGTTGTTTCATGGTTATCGTTTTGAGGTTAAGCCGATCAGAAGGTAAGCGTCATCTGCAGGTTGCCGCCCGTGTAGGCGGGCATCTGGCGGCAGACGCCGCCCGAACAGATGTAGCCCTCACGGTTGCGGCCCCAGCTCAGGGCCACGCGCACGAACGAATGGGTGAAGCTGGCGCCCACCGAATAGTAGTTGATCTCGGTGCCGCCGTAATTGTACATGTCGCTGCCCCAGATGCTCCATTTGGGGGCGATGTTGAGTTCGAGCAGCCCCGCCACCCAGTCGCCGTCGGGACCGTCGGGCGTGTAGAGGTATTGCAGTTCGGCCCGCACGGAGAATTTGCGGGTGAACTTGTAGGTGATGTCGCCCACGAAAACGTTTTGCGAAAGCGTTTTCTCGGGATCGCCCGCATGGTTGGCGAATTTCTGGAGCGAGACGAAGAGCACGGTGCGCAGGCGACGGTTCCACGACTTGTCCAGATCGCAGGTGAAGTCGCGGTAGAGGAAATGGTTGCCCGGCTTGCCGGTGGCGCCGTCGAGCGTGTAGTACATCGAGAAGTTGCCGTGGACTTTCAGCCCCCTCCGGCCGCCGATGGCCGAGCCTTTCCTGAAGAGGTAGAACAGGTCGATCTGCCCGCCGATCTCCCCGAAGACGTTGGGCCGGTAGGGTTCGAGCGTCGAGAGCAGGTAGGTGTGCTGGGGCGCAAGGGCGGGCACGTAGTTGAGGATGTTGCCAGCCAGGGCGTTGTTCTCGGTGCGGTACATGAGGTCCTGCATGTTGTCCAGCCGGCGGAACATGGCCGTGAGCGAGAGGCCGTTTCCGCTGTACCCGACCTCGGCGAGCTGGGCGCTGCCCCGCTTGAACTCGAACTCCTGCGTCAGCGGCGAGGTCAGCAGGTCCTTGCCTTTGCCCACGTACTCGAACCGGAGCATCCAGCCGCGGTGTTCGTAGGCTGCGCGGGCCGACCACGAGAGCACGTTGCGCGGCAGCGCAAAGCCCAGCACCTCTTCGGTGTAATCGGCCGGGTGGCCGCTTTCGTGCCGGTTTACCAGGCTGCCTTCGAGTGCGAAGGAGTGCTCTTTCCATCCCAAAGCATTCGAGAGCGAGAGCGACAGGTCGCCGGCTGCCACCTGCGTGGAGGAGTAGGAGTCGAAACCCTCCATGTAGTAGCGCGGGAAGCCGAAGAGGGCCTTGCCTTGAAGCACCTCGCCGATGTCGAACGTCACGCGTCCGCCGCCGAGAGAGTTGTTGAAGCCCAGCGCCCGGTCCTCCCAAGCACGCAGCACCAGGCCGCTGCCGAACTGTTCGTAAAAATCCCCGAGGGTGATTGACCAGTGGCGGTCGGTCCAGGCGAGGTATTTCTCGGGCAGTCCGAATCCGTCGAGCTTGTTCTCGTATCCCTGCAAGACCTGCGGATACCACTCCGCCTGAATGCCGGCCGAGAAACGCCCCAGGCGGTAGTCGAGTTTGAGGTAGTTGTTGGAGCCGTAGTTGTCTTCGGGTGCTTTCGCTCCGGTCTTGGCGTCGTCGCGGTAGTAGATGGTGTTCGTCTCGAACGAGCCGCTCAGGTGACCCCAATTGCGTTTCGGCGCGACGCCGAGCGAATCCGTCTCCTCCTGCCGGGAGGAGTTTCCCGTTGCCGAGGCCGTCGCCGTGCCGCTCCACAAACCTGCGGCCGTACAGACGAGCAGCGCGAAATAAAGGTGTTTCATGCCGCCGTTATTTGAGCTTCCTGATTACTTCGAGCAGTTCGGCTTCGCCGCCCGGCATGTAGCCCGTGTGGGCGTAAACCTGCTTGCCGTTCTTGTCCAGAATGAATACCTGCGGGGTGTTGGTCACGTTCATCGCCCGCTTGAAATCCTGGTTTTCGTCATAGATAAGCGTGAAATGCGCGTCCCAGCCGCGGCCGACGGCGAGCGAGCGGGCCCGCGAAGCCGAGCGCGCGTCATCGACCGACACGGCCGCCACGCGGAACTGCGCCTCTTCGAGCCAATCCTCCATCTGCTCCGCAATCGCGTCGAGCTCCTTGATGCAGGGTTTGCAGGTCGTGGACCAGAAAGAGACGATGACGGGCGTGCGTCCGTCCGCGAGCGAGCGGGTCTGCACGACGTCGCCGTTCTGGTTGCGCACTTTCACGTCGGGAATCTGCTGGGCGTGGACGCACCCCAGGGCGCAAAATACCGCCAGCAAGGCTGCGAAACATTGTTTTTTCATCATTCGGTTTAAAGGTTCGTTTAATCGACGCCCGCGAAAACGATCCTTACAATGCCTTGTGATTGAAATGCTTAAAAAAACAAGCGGTTGAAAATAAAATTTTTGCGGGAAATTTTGCCGTTTTGAAATTATTCGCTACATTAGCGAGCTGGATACGAACAATTAAACGAACATTTTTTCGCGAATGAACGGACTTTTTCAGTCCGTTTTTTGTTGTATGTACTGGGGAGGGCAGGTACGAAAAATTCAACGATTATGATTGTAGCATACCTTCGGGTCAGTACGGAAAAACAACACCTCAAAAACCAACAGGATGAAATCCGCCGCTTCGCCCAGAGCCGGGGATTCACCATCGACCGCTGGGTGACCGAAACGGTGAGCGGCCGCAAGAACGAGCGCGACCGCAAGCTGGGCGTGCTGATGCGCCGGCTGCGGCCGGGCGACACGCTCGTGGTCACGGAGCTCTCGCGGCTGAGCCGCACGCTCACCGAGATCATGTCCATCATGGGGTTGTGCCTGCGGCGGCAGATCGTCCTCTACAGCACCAAAGACGGCTATGCCTTCGACGACAGCATCAACAGCAAGGTGCTCTGTTTCGCATTCGGGCTGGTGGCCGAAATCGAACGCAACCTGATCTCGATGCGCACCAAGGAGGCGCTCGCCCTGCGCCGCAGCGAAGGGGTTGTGCTGGGCCGGCGCAAGGGAAGCTGCGTGAAGCAGCGCATCCTGCGCGAAAACCGGGAGCAGATTCTCTGGCGGCTCGGCCAGGGGGATACCATTGCGGCGATCTGCAAGACGTTCGGCGTCTCGCGCGATACGTTCCATTCGTTCCGCCGCCGCGACCGCGGGGTCAATGAAACGTTTATCCGCACCCGGGAAAAACCGGCTATCGGAACGGCGACGGACGAATCCGGTGTGCCGGGGTCGGAATCCGGGCAGTGATCGGCGCGTCTTTCCGCCCGGCGGCGGATCGATCCGTTCCGGCGTGGGGTGGGCCGAAAAAAACGGCGCCCGGTAATCCGGGCGCCGTCTCAGGTAAGCAGTATCGGGCTATTCTTCGGTATCGAGTCCGTTGCGGAGCTCGCCCGTGAAGGAGGCTGTAAAGGGTTTGCCGTCGTGCAGGTGCAGATCGAGCTCCACCGTGAACCGATCCCCTTTCCGGTCGATGTAGATGCTTCCGGTCACCTTTTTGTACTGCGTATAGAGGTACCAGGGATCTTCGTACACGAAGAGATAATCGTCGTTGTGATAAACCTGCTCGGCATCGACCGTCTGTCCGACCCAATACCGATGCACGCCGATGATGAAATAGGTTTCGATCGTGGAGGTCATCATCTGCGGGGAGAAGATGAACTGCAGGTCGTAATCGTCCTCGGTATAGACTCCGTCCACGATATCGCCCTTTGTGCCGTCGAACGAGTACGTGCCGATCGCCTCGGGTGGCGGCACGACGACCGGATCCTCTCCCGGCGGGGTGTCGTCGGAATCGTTGCAGGCCGTCAGGCCGAGCGCTGCCGCGCCCGCGAGCGCACACAGCATATAGCGCAATAATTTTTTCATATTCCAGTCCGTCCGTTATTCCACCACGACCACTTCGCCGGAGTAGTGCCCCGAGAGGGTCGCTTCGTAGCGGTTGATAAAGTAAACATTGAAATCCACGGTTGCCGTGGTGCCGTTGAGCGTTGCCGCGACGTTGCCGCCGTTGGCCAGGGGGTTGTCGCCGGTGGTGGAGCTCCGGTCGTAAGTCACCCCTTCATATACGATGCTCACATCATCGGGCGCGAAAGAAAAGCCGATGGGATTGCCCGTGAACAGGGACGGCGTCAGGTAGCAGATGACCGGGTCGGCCGCCTCCATCGCCTCGACGGAGGCGACGCCTTCGCGCGAGCAGAAATAGAGCGCATAGCGTGCGGGGTCCGACTTGTCGATCAGGGCCGAGCGGATCGGCGTCGGAGTCTCGCCCGCCAGACCGTACTGGTTGGGAATCGTCGTGTCGTAAACCATGAAATCCCCTTCGTAGAAGCCCGCGATCATGTGGTCGCCGATCCCTTCCATGTCGAAATCGACGAGGTAACTGCCCGGATCCAACTCCATGACGGAGAAATAACCCGATGCGCCCTGCGTATCGCCGTTTTCGATCATAACGGTTTCGCCGGTCATGTTATTCACATAGGTGAATTCAAACGGACGGTTCGTGGTTTCGATATCGACCTCTTCCTGGTTCAGCAGTTGGTTGCTGACATAAAGCCGCACGTAGTAAATCACATCCTCCAGTTCAACGGCCGATTCGATCGCTGCCGGCGTGAAGTAGAAGGCCACACCGTTGGCCGTTTCTTCATAGAATGCGGCGTTTATCTGCTTTTCCTCGCCGTCGAGGTAGATTACGGCGTCATCGGATATTTCCTTCTTGGCGTAAGGGCCGCTGTAACTGCCTTCAAAAACCTTTCCCGAAAGAAGCGTGAAGGAGAAGGTCGCCTGGGCGCGCGAGGTGGTCACCAGCAGCGAAAGCTCGCCTGAGGAGAGCAGTGCCGGCAAGTCGGTGTCCAGATCGACCGCTACGAGCTCGGATGCGCCGAGTTTGGACATGTTGTAGAAGGCGAAGTAATCGGTGGCCGTCATCACATCGACCCGCTCCCCTTCGAGCGACGGATCGATGGCGATGAGCAGGTAGTTGTTGGAATCGGCGAACTGATCGAGCGTCGTCAGACCCTCTTCGGGACTCAGGTAGAGGTATTTCATGCCGGCCTGTTCCAGATAGAATGCCGATTTGAGATCGACGGTCTCCCCGTCGAAAGAGTAGCTGTTGTCTCCGAGCGGAGCCACGTAATCGCCCGTGCAGTTGCCCGAGAAAATCTTCCCTCCGTCGAGCGTGGTGAAGGTGAAGAGCGCCGTTGCGGAATCTTCCGTGAGGTCGAGGCGCATCATTCCGGTCGAAACCACATCCTCCCAGGTGAAGGGGTCGAGGGTTTCGAGTGCGTCGCGGCCCAGTGCGGTCATGTTGTAGAATGCCCAGCCGTCGTCCACGGCCGTCACGTCGATGTCGCGGCCGGTCATGGACTGATCGATACCCAGGAGCAGGTAATTGTCGCTGGAGGAGAAATCACCCTGCGTGAGCAATCCTTCCTGGGGGCTCATATACATGTAAATCATGTTGCCCAACGTCATGACCAGCACCGATTTGAGCTCCGCTTTCGTCCCGTCGAACGAATAGGAGTCGGTGGCGACCGGTTTGGACTCGGTGGCGTAGGCGCCTTTGTACTTGCCCTGGAACACGTTGCCCGAAAGCAGGGTGAATGCGAAGCTCACCTCGGCCTCCTTCTCGCTCACCGCGATCCGGAACGAGCCTTCCGAGAGCTCGGAGCTCCACGAAGTCTGGTCGAAGCGCGTCAGCTCGCTGGCGGCCAGCCCCGTGCGGTTATCGACCATAAAGTTCGCGGACGCGCTTTTCAGATCGACCGTCTTTCCCGTGAGGGAGTTATCCACCTGGAAGTGGATGTATTTCACCCCGTCGGCAAGGAACTCCTGGTAGGTCTTGAGGCCGGCCTGGGGGCTGAGCAGCACGGCCGTCTCGGAGTCGTTGGAGAGGACATACACGGATTGGATCTTTTCGATCTGTCCGTCGTAGCCGTATTCGTTTTCGCCCGCCACGGGTTTCTCCGGCCCGGGGCCCGGAGGTTCGGGTTTGTCGTCGCTGCATGCCGTAAAACCGGCCGCTGTGAGGAACAAAGCGGCGAAAAAAAGGGTAAACGTCTTTTTCATACCTTAGTTTTTTAAGTCAAACAATTCGGATATGGGGACTGCCGACGGCTGTGAAAGCCGTCCGGCAGGAGATGGTTCGCAAAGCGCTATTGGGCGGCAGGCACGTTGTAAAGCTCGGGGGTGCCCGTCCAGTCGCAGCGCACGTGGTGCGCTCCGTTCCCCTCGGCGTCGAGCAGGTCGATCTCGAAGCGGGTCGCGCCGTCCAGGGAGGTCACCGTCATCTGTCCGGCGGCGATGCAGGCATAGTGCTGCATGACCCCGTCGGAGAGGTCTTCGTACCAGCAGCCGGAGGGATAGGTGAATTTCCCGGAGAGTCCTGCGGGCATGTTGCCCGGAACGATGTCCGTACGGGAAATGCCGCCGTTTATTCTGGGGACGACCGTATAAACCCCGGCGGGCACGCCGTCGCGCACGTCGGCCGTCCAGGGCACGAAGAGCTCCAGCCTGATGAGCTTGCCGTCGCCCGCGGGCCATGACGAGGTAAGGTCCACCGAGGATTCGGCCAGGTAGAGTTCAAACAGGCGGTAGGATTCGTCCTGCAGGTAGAAAGCGTCGCCCTTGTCCTGCAGACGGGCTTTCGTCACCGTCGTCAGGGTCAGGTCGCTTTCGAGGGTGGAATCCTTCACCTCCGGGGTGTGGTCGCTGCGGTCGATGGTTTTGAGTTCGCCGGTATAGGTGAACCGGCGCTTGGTCGAAAACTGCCCCACCATGACCCCCGAAACGGTGTAGGTGCCGTCCGCTGCGACGGTCACTTCGCAGTAGCCGTCGGTGAGCAGGTCGGCGTCGAATGTGGTCTCCCCTTCGGCGATCTGGCCGTAGAACGAGCCGGCGGGGACTTCGACCGCGCCGGTGGGGAGGTCGAGCCGGTTCATATAGCCGTAGTTGAATGTCCCGGGCGTGAAATCGGATATCGACGATGCGTTGTAATATTTCGCGGCCGGAAGGGGGAACACCGTGGCTCCGTCCGAAAAGAGCTCCGCATTGAAACTCACGCGGAGAATGTGTCCCGGCCCGATGGGGTTGCTCGATTCGTCGAGCTCCATGTCGGTGTACATCGTCAGTTCAAACAGGCTGGAGGGCATTTCGTCGTACTCCACGCCGTAATAGACCAGCGAAGCGTTGGTGTAAACCGTCGGTTGAGGCGTCGGCGTCGGTTCGGGCACCTCTTCCTGCACCGGATCCTTGTGATTGCACGCACACAATGCCAGAGCCAGGATCGGGATGAAAAGCGAAACGTAGAATTTTTTCATAATTTAGGGCTGTTAGATGCGATGGGAACAAATGTAATCAAAAATTCCCCCCCCCAAATGTTTTCGCATTTTTTGTGGCTTTACGGCACAAAAAAATGTATATTCCGCCTTTCGGGACACGGTTCGGGGCGCACGTTCTGCCGGCCGACGGGACGACACGTACCGCCGCACGAAGGTGCGTCGTTGCAATTGAACGGAATTTGCACTATCTTGGCCGAAAAGTGAACGAATGGATCGTACCGAATTTGAATTGAAACCTTTTCACTCCACCGCCGATGCGGGGTGGGACGAGATCATGGCCATCTATGCGCAATCGTTTCCCCTGCCCGAGCAGTGGCCGGTAGAGGGCTACCGGCGGGCGTTGGGCGACCCGCTGTTCCGGGCCGACGGCATCTGGGTCGATGGCCTGCCTGCCGGCCTGCTTTTCCACTGGCGCGGCCCAGCCTACCGCTATCTCGAACATCTGGCCGTATCGCCCGCCATGCGGGGGCGCGACCTGGGCTCGAAGGTGCTCCGTGCGTTCTGCCGTGAAGCGGGCCGGGTCGTTCTGGAGATCGATCCCCCGGAGGATGAAATTTCGATTCGCCGACAGGGATTCTACGAGCGCAACGGCTTCGTGACCAATCCCTACCTGTATATCCACCCGTCGTTCCGCCGGCCGTTCCAGCCCCACCGCCTGGTGCTGATGAGCTATCCGGGACCGCTCGGGCGGCAGGAGGCGGCCGGATTCGAGGACTTCGTACATCGTGAAGTGCTGAAATACTCCGACCATGCGCAGTAACCGTGCGGCCCGGCCCCTCTTTGAGGGGCCGGGCCGTCGTTTACCGCGGTTGTCGGTTGTCAGAGCATCAGGATCACACCGAGCGAGACGACCGAGATAATCGCCCAGAGCACCACGCCCAACAGCAGGGGGCGGAATCCGACTTTGCGGATCACGTCGATCGATAGGCCGCCGCCGATCAGAAAGAGCGTGGCAGAGAGGCCGCTTCGTGCGGCGACCGAGATGCCGTGCGTCAGTTGCGCGGGCAGGTCGAAGTAGGTATTCACGAGCATGGCCGCAACGAACCAGAAAATGAACCAGGGTACCTGCACCTTCTTGCCTTTCTGCCGGAATACGAGCGCCGAAACCAGCGACAGGGGGATGATCCAGAGCGCCCGCGTGAGCTTGACCGTCGTGGCGACCTTCAGCGCCTCCTCGCCGTAGGCCGACCCGGCGCCCACCACGGAGCTCGTGTCGTGGATGGCGATGGCAGCCCATGTCCCGAAGTGAACCTGGCTCATCTCGAGCCAGTGGCCGATGACGGGAAAGACGAAGAGGGCCACGGCGTTGAGCACGAAGATCGTGGCCAGCGAGAGGGAGGTTTCGTTCTCGTCCGAATCGATCACCGGAGCCACGGCCGCAATGGCGCTGCCGCCGCAGATGGCCGTGCCCGCCGAAATCAGGTAGGCCCCCTTGCGGCCGACCCGGAGCAGCCGCCCGGCGATGACGCCCGCCACCATGACCGTCGCCACCGAAACGATCGTGAAGGTCATCCCTTCGCGTCCGGCGGCCAGCGACTCGTGGAAGTTCATGCCGAAGCCCAACCCCACCACGCAATACTGGAGCATGTGTTTGGATACCTTCTTGCTCCACGCAGGAAAGGGATTGCCCAGCGTGAGGGCCATCAGGATGCCGGCGAAAAGCGATAGGGCAGGCGAAACGAAAAAGGAACCGGCGAGCAGCAGCACGAACAGCGTGCGGGTTGCGGGCATTCCGGCCGCACGGGCGATGACAGTCATATTTCGATAACTTTTGATTTGACGGCGGCAAAGATAGGGCCTTATTTCCGCCGTTCCCAACCATTTTTTATTATCCGTTATAACCTACGGTTATTGTCGATGCCTTTTTGCTTGGAACACCTTCGGGAAAAGCGCACTATTTTTGCAGGACATACCAACCGATAAAACACCTTACGATGAAATTCCTTACGCTAGACAAACTCACGATCGTCGGCGCCGCCGGCATGATCGGCTCCAACATGGCGCAGACGGCGCTGATGATGGGCCTCACCCCCAATCTCTGCCTCTACGACCCCTATGCCCCCGCGCTCGAAGGGGTGGCCGAAGAGCTTTTCCACTGCGCTTTCGAGGGGGTGAACATCACCTATACCTCCGATATCGCCGAAGCCCTCGGCGGCGCTTCCTATGTGGTGTCGTCGGGCGGTGCGGCCCGCAAGGCGGGCATGACCCGCGAAGACCTGCTCAAGGGAAATGCGCAGATCGCCGCCCAGTTCGGGCGCGACCTGAAAAGCTATTGTCCCGACGTGCGGCATGTGGTGGTGGTTTTCAACCCCGCCGACATCACGGGCCTCATCGCGCTCATCTACTCCGGCATCCGGCCGCAGCAGCTCTCGACGCTGGCGGCGCTCGACAGTACCCGCCTGCGCAGCGAACTGGCCCGTTACCTGCGCATCCGCCCCGACGAAATCGCCGATGCCCGCACCTATGGCGGCCACGGCGAGCAGATGGCCGTCTTCGCCTCCACCGCGCGCGTGCACGGGGAGCCCCTTACCGAGCTGATCGGGCGGGAGATTCCCGAGGGCGACTGGGAGCAGATCAAGCTGCGTGTCATCCAGGGCGGCAAGCGCATCATCGAACTGCGCGGACGCTCCTCGTTCCAGAGCCCGGCCTACCTTTCGGTGCGGATGATCGCCGCGGCGATGGGGGGCGAGCCGTTCTGCTATCCCGCCGGGGTTTACGTCGATAACGGGGAGTTTGATCATATCCTCATGGCGATGGAGACCGTCATCGACTCCCAGGGCGTCCATTGCAAAATGCCGCACGGCACCCCCGAAGAGCTCAAGACCCTCTGCGAAAGCTACCGGCACCTCTGCAAGCTGCGCGACGAGGTGATCGACATGGGGCTGCTTCCGCCCGTAAAGGAGTGGGACAAGCTCAACCCCCATCTGAAATAGGCTGCATAGTATTTAAAGATATTCCGATCGGCTGATCCGGTCGGAATTTTTTTGTTCCCCGCTAATCGCAGGTTGTCCGGAGGCTTATGCCGGAAAATTTTTCCCGCACGTCTCCTCTCCCCGATCGACATCCCTGTCCTTTCTTACCCGGCCGAACTGCAGAGGGCAAATCCGGCGCTTTTTCCTGTCGGAAAAGTCGTATTTGTAACCGTGTAAGAAAATAAACTATTACCCCTATTGGAAATCAATAGTTTGCGATTCCGATGTAAGGTCGGTTTCCCATCCTTTTTCCTTATCTTTGTAACAAGACCTCTTGCCCGGTTTTTGTTTAACTTAAATTACAACGCGATGAAACAGCTCAGACTATTTCTTCTGCTGGCGGCGGGTCTTTTCCTGACTTCGTGCTCGGAACCTCAACCCGACGAATTCCCGAATCCCGATCCGCCCCCGACAGTCGGCCGGCATGCGGTGCCGATCGACCAAGCCCTCGGGGAACTCCACGACCTTTTGGGGGTGATCGACGGGCAGGGCACCCGCGCAGGCGGCGTGCGTACCGTTGCGCAGGTGCAGACGCTCCATGCGCAGGCGCTTCCCCTCACGCGCTCGGCAAGCGAGCCGGGCGAACAGCCCGAAAACCTGCTTTACGTGGTCAATTTCGAAGATGACGCAGGCTATGCCGTACTGGGGGCCGACGACCGGCTGCCCGCGGTGCTGGCCGTGACCGACGAAGGCTCTCTGACGACCGAGGAGCTGATACGTGCCGCCAACGGTCAGACCGCACCCGAGGAGTTCACCTTCCCCAATGAAATGCTGATGAATTATGTGTCCGGTATCGGCGGAATCGGCGGCGGAATCGGTGGAGGAGGCATCGGCGGCGGTGGCGGTATCCCGACAGGGCCTTTTACCGATTTCGATAAACAGCTCGGAAATCCCGATCCTTTTTTCAGTCATTATGAAGAAACCGATTGGGAAACCCTGAGCAAAGTCCCGTCTATGCTCTATACGACATGGAACCAAGACAATCCGTATAATTGTTTTTGTCCCGCAACCGGAGAATTGGAATTTGATTCGGACCAGTGCCCTACTGAAAAACGTTGTCTTGCGGGGTGTGTACCGATTGCCTGCGCCCAGATTACGGCATATCATTCAAAGGTAAATGCCCCCAATAGAATCGGAGACAGAGTGATCGATTGGATTTCGATTCGTAAGGCTATGTTGTTACCTAACATACCCAAAATAGAGCATAATAATATACCACAAACCACGGCGGCTGTCGGCGTATTGATCCGGAGTATCGGTGATGCGGTTGTAACAAAATACGGAGCACAAAGGAGCGGTGCGTCCACCAAAGATGCCGAAACTTTCTTCCGTTGGCTCGGATACAGGGACGTGTACAGGAGAGGGTATGATATTGAGGGAATTCGAGTTTCCCTTATGAACAAGCGAATGCCCGTTTTTATCTCCGGATACAGCACGGAAGCCGGTCATGCATGGGTGCTGGACGGAATTTTACAGCAACATAGGGATAAGTTGGCCGTGAGGACAACCGGTGAGAAAACCGTCGTGAACCGGGAGTTGCGCTATTTCCTTCATTGCAATTACGGTTGGGGAGGATCAAAAGACGGATATTACTTCGACGGAATATTCGATACAAATCACAAGCCGACTATCAATAAAAACAGCAAAGGCCCCGGCGATTATAGCGGGAAACTGGAAATTATCACCTACACATCACCTGTTCAATAAATTACAGCCATGAAAAACATTTTAGCGATATTCGCATCCCTGTTTCTGTTCACGGCCTGCGACAAGGACGACAACCCTTGTCCCAATCCCGTACCTGAAGATTATTGGGTGCAAACTCCCTACCTTATCGGTCAATATGCGGATGGGAAATTCGGCCTCTCGATCATCAAGCAAACCGACCCGCTCTATCCGGGACAGCGGCTCGACGACCAGGGTATAAGGTTTGAAATCGTCGATCCGGACTACTACCAGGATCCCTACCTGAAGGTATCCACCAATGCGGGACTTTTCCTGTGGGCGGCTGAGCAATATGGAGATCGGAGAGAAACTTTTTTTAGTCTGCCTTATGCTCTGCATATAGGGGAAATCGCATTATTTTATGCAATCCAGTCGATCGAAGTGACGAGCAATAAAGCCTGGGACGAGGCACATCCCGCCGGTACGCTGCTGAACGATCTGATCGAACTCAGTGTATTGTCGTATGCCGATCATATCGACAACGGCTACCAGGGGGAGATAGGCTGGGAGGCCAAGAAACTTTCGGAAATGACCACGGAGGATTTCAGGCTTATCAGTCCCGAATTCTCTTTTTACTTCAAGAAAACACCCGATGTGATCGACGAGCACCGGCTGAAATTCAAAATCAAGGTGAAGTTTACGTTCCCGGAGGAACAGGTTTACGAAATATCCTGTATTCCGACCCGCAGCATCAGATAGGGTGTAATGAAAAACGACCTCTGATTTCGTGACGGAGTTTCAATGCCTCCTGACCGGTGAGCGGAATATCCCCTGTTTCGATCGCGACACGGCAGAAACCTCCGCGACCGGATCACCGAACCCGGCGCATGGAAAGTGACGGACCCGAACCCCGGCCTCGACGGTCGGGGTTTTCCGTTAAAGCGTGTTGCGGGCGAATTCGATGAAGCGGTCGGCCAGCGCATCGGTTTGACCGTCGAGGCGCACGAACGAGAAATCCCGCTCGATGGTGCATCCCTCGATCTCGATCACACGCATTTTGCCGCTGCGCAGCTCCTCGAAAACCGACATGACGGATACGATGGCTACCGTATCGCTGTTGAGGATGAATGACTTGATGCTTTCGGTGCTGCCCAGTTGCATGACCACCCGCAGCGCGGAGAGCCGGATGCCCCTGTCGGCAAGGTAGCGGGCGATGACCTCGAGCGTTCCCGACCCTTGCTCGCGCAGTACGAGCGGCATCCGGCGCAGTTCGTCGAGGGTCACCTCCTCGCAGCGACCGTAGGCGCCCGCAGCATCCGCCACCAGCACCAGTTCGTCGGGGACGAATTTCATGTAGTGCAGCCTCTGGTGATGGCTGGCGCTTTCGACCAGCCCGAGGTCGATATCGTGGCGTGCGAGGGCCTGTTCGATCTGCTGGCTGTTGCCCGAGATCAGGGAAACCCGCACGTCGGGGAAGCGGACGGTGAACCGCGCCAGCACGCGCGGGAGGAGGTATTGGGCGATGGTGCTGCTGGCTCCGAGCCGCAGGCGGCCGCCCTCACGGTCGGTCTTGAGGCTCATTTCGTATTGCAGCTTGCGGTATTCGTCGGTGATGCGCTCGGCATAGGCGAGCAGGGTGCGTCCCGCGTCGGTGAGGACGAGGCGGCTGCCGTGCCGCTCGAAGAGCTGGGCCTTGTAGCGGGATTCCAGCTCGCCGATGTGCTTGCTCACGGCCGGCTGCGAGATGTAGAGCTGCTCGGCGCATCGCGTGAAGCTGAGCGACTTGGCCGCAGCGATGAAAACCCGGAGCCGGAAATCGTCCATATCAGCCCAGGTAGCCGTCGCGGGCGAACTCCGCGACCGAACGCACGTAGTGGTCGATGGTTTGCTGCATCGTATCGAACGACTTGCCGCCGGCCGCATTGCGGTGGCCGCCGCCGTTGAAGTATTTGCGGGCGAAGAGGTTTACGTCCACGTCGCCGCGCGAGCGCAGCGAGATGCGGATGAACTTGCGGTGCGCCACGAACATGGCCGACATTTTGACCTTCTTGATCGTGAGGGCATAGTTTACGAAACCCTCGCTGTCGCCCTGCTGGAACTGGAAACGCCGCATTTCGCTTTCGAGCAGCGACATGTAGGCCACCGTCCCGTCCTGGATGATCTCCATCTTGCGGTTGATGGCGTACCCGAACAGGCGTGCGCGCCCTTCGGTGAAGGCGTTATAGACGTTGTTGTGGATCTGCGGCAGGTCGATGCCCGTTTCGGCGAGCACGGCGACGGCGCGGTAGAGGTCGGGCGTGAGGAACGAGAACGAGAAATTGCCCGTGTCGGTCATCATGCCGACGTACATCGCCTCGGCCATGGCCGGGGTGATGGCCCCGGTGCCGCACAGACGCTCGATGATTTTATAGACGATGAACGAGGTGCTCGAAGCGTCGGGGTGCGAAAACATCAGCTCGAAGCCCGGATCCGGGGCCAGATGATGGTCGATCAGCACGCGCCGGGCGGTGGTGTTGGATTCGATGACGTCGCTCAGGTTTTCCAGGCGCGAGATGGCGTTGAAGTCGAGGCAGAAGATCAGGTCGGCCTCCTCCACGGCGCGGGCGGCGCGCCCCTCGGTGTCGGTTTTATAGACGACCACCTCCCCGATGCCGGTCATCCAGTCGAGGAAATAGGGGTATTTGTTGGGCACCACGCACAGAACCCGGTGTCCCATGCCGCGCAGGATTTCGGCCCATGCGAGCGACGATCCGACGGCATCCCCGTCGGGATTGGTATGCGAGACGATCACGATACGCCGGCCCGCCTCGCGGAGCAGGTCGTTCAGACGCAGGATCGCTTGTTCATCGAGAGTCATTGACGCAAATATACGATTTTATTGCTACAAAACAAACCCGCTCACTTCGCGGCCCCTTTTGCAACCGTCTCCGCATAGTATTTGCACCACGGGGTGAGGCCACATTCGCCGCACTTGGGAGCGCGGGCGATGCAGACATAGCGGCCGTGGAGAATGAGCCAGTGGTGGGCCAGCGGAAGCAGGTGGGAGGGGATGTTTTTTTCGAGTTGCAACTCCGTCTGGAGCGGTGTTTTGGCGTTGCGGCTCAGGCCGATGCGGGCTGAAACGCGGAATACGTGGGTATCGACCGGCATCACCTCTTTCTGCCAGATGACCGCCCCCACGACGTTGGCCGTCTTGCGGCCCACGCCCGGCAGCCGCCTGAGCTGGTCCAGGTCGCTCGGCACCTCGCCGCCGAACTCTTCGCAGAGCATCCGGGCCATGCCCGCCAGGTTGCGAGCCTTGTTGTTGGGATAGGAGATGCTTTTGATGTAGGGGTAGATCTCCTCCGGCGTCGCCTGCGCCATCGCCTGCGGCGTCGGGAAAGCCGCGAAGAGCGCCGGGGTGGTCATGTTTACCCGCTTGTCGGTGCACTGGGCCGAGAGGATCACCGACACGAGCAGCTCGTAAGGGTTGCCGTAGTGCAGTTCGCTTTCCGCGACGGGCATGTGGCTCTGGAACCATTCGATGACGCCCGCATAACGCGCTTTGGTGGTCATGGTTTTATCGTTTACAGTTTGGTCAGTCTGGCGAATTTGGCCAGCAGGGTCTTTTGTCCGAATTCCCCGAACTCGACGACCAGCTTATGATCGGATGCCAGGGTCTCGATGCGCAGGATCGTGCCCGCTCCGAATTTGGGATGCTCGACCCGCTCGCCCACCGCATAGTCCGTACACGGCGGTCCCGCCTGCCGGGGCGTCTCCGCAGGGCGGCTTCCCAGCCGCCGCATCCCGTCGGTCGAGGGGGGCGGAGGGGTGACGACAGGACGCGCGGGCTCCTGCTGCCGGGGTGCGGCGGCCTGCTGCTTGAAGCGGTAGTCGAAACGTCGCCGCAGCTCGTCGAGGGCCGAACGGCCGCTCTCGTGCGCCGCCTCGCCGCGCCGGGGCAGCGGATGCTCCTCCTGCGGACGATCGAGGTAGCGGGAGTCGATTTCGCGCAGGAAGCAGCTCGGGCGCGAAAACTCCATGTTGCCCCACTTGAACCGCGTTTCGGCATAGGAGAGCGTCGCGGCGACCTTCGCCCGCGTGAGGGCGACATAGAAAAGCCGCCGCTCCTCCTCGAAGCCGTCGGGGGACTCCATCGCCCGCTGCGAGGGGAACAGGTTTTCTTCCAGTCCGACGATATAGACGTACATATATTCCAGCCCTTTGGCCGAGTGGACGGTCATCAACGTCACCTTGTCCCGGTCGGCGGGGTCGTCCTTGTCCATGTCGGTCATGAGCATCACGCTTTGCAGCCACTCCTCGATGGTGGGCTGCTCCTGCTCGCTCCGCTCGCCGTTGCGGATCTCGGCGTCGCGCTGCTCGCGGAAAAGCTGCATGGAGTTGAGCAGCTCCTCGATGTTGTCCAGGGCGCTGGTCGCCTCGGGCGTCTGCTCCATGCGGTATTGGGCGATGATGCCCGAGCGGGAGGCGATCTCATGCCCGAAGTCGTAGAGGCTTTTCTCCTCCCGCTGCAGCGACAGCGAGCGGATCAGGGAGACGAACTCGGTGACTTTGCGGGCGATGGTGCGCTGCACGGGGTCGGCGGCGGGTTCCTCGACCAGCGTATCGACGGCTTCCCACATCGAGACCCCCCGCTCGGCGGCCAGCAGCCCGATGCGCTGCACGGTCGTGTCGCCGATACCGCGCGCCGGATAATTGACGATGCGCCGGAAAGCCTCGTCGTCGCGCGGGTTGATGACCAGCCGGATATAGGCCAGCAAATCCTTGATCTCCTTGTGGTCGTAGAACGAGCTCCCCTTGTAGATGCGGTAGGGTATCGCCCTGCGGCGCAGGGCGTCCTCGAGCACGAGCGACTGGTTGTTGGTGCGGTAGAGCACAGCCACGTCGCTCCACATCGCGCCGCTCTCGCGCACCCGGTCCCGGATATCCATGACCACCTGCTCGGCCTCCTCCCGGTCGGTGTAGGCCTTGAGCACCCGGATCGGCTCGCCCAGGTCGCCCTCCGAGAAGCAGTTCTTCTCCATGCGTTTGGCGTTGCGGACGATGACCGAGTTGGCCGCCTCGACGATGGTGCGTGTCGAGCGGTAGTTCTGTTCCAGCTTGAAGGTCAGGGCCTCGGGGAAGTCCTTGCGGAACGAGAGGATATTTTCGATCTTGGCGCCCCGGAACGAATAGATCGACTGGGCGTCGTCGCCGACCACGCATACTTTGGAGTGGGTTTCCGAGAGGCGGCGGATGATGACGTACTGGGCATAGTTGGTGTCCTGGTACTCGTCCACGAGGATGTAGCGGAACTGCTCCTGGTAGCGGGCCAGCACGTCGGGCCAGTCCCTCAGCAGGATGTTGGTCTGCAGGAGCAGGTCGTCGAAATCCATCGCGCCGTTGCGGCGGCAGCGCTGGCAGTAGGTGTTGTATATCGTCCCGAACTCGGGAATCTGCATCCGGCGGTCTTCGGCGGCATAGGTGGCGTTGGCGGCGTAGGCGCCGGGGGTGACCAGGCAGTTTTTGGCGTAGGAGATACGCGATGCGATGGCGTTGGGCTTGTACTTCTCGTCCGCGAGCTGCATCTCCTTGATGATGGTTTTAAGCAGGTTGCGGGTGTCCGACGGCTCGTAGATCGTGAAGGTCTGGGGGTAGCCGATCCGCTCGGCGTTTTCCCGGAGGATGCGCGAAAAGACCGAGTGGAACGTTCCCATGCGGATGTAGCGGCTGCGGTTGCCGGGGACCATCTGGGCGATCCGCTCGCGCATCTGCTCAGCGGCCTTGTTGGTAAAGGTCAGGGCCAGGATGTTGAACGGTGCAACCCCCTGTTCGATCATGTAGGCGATGCGCGAGGTCAGCACGCGCGTCTTGCCCGACCCGGCGCCGGCGATGATGAGCGACGGACGGTCGTAGTGGACAACGGCTTCGCGTTGGGCGGGATTGAGGCCTTGCAGTATGGGAGATTCCAATGCGTGCGAAATTTCGTACAAAGATAGTACAAACCGAGAGCAAAAGCAACCGCGCTTGCGAGGTTGTTTTGCCGAGGTGCCGTCTGTCTTCTGTAAAGATAGTACAAACCGAGAGCAAAAGCAACCGCGCTTGCGAGGTTGTTTTGCCGAGGTGCCGTCTGTCTTCTGTAAAGATAGTACAAACCGAGGGCAAAAGCAACCGCGCTTGGGAGGTTGTTTTGCCGAGGTGCCGTCTGTCTTCTGTAATGATCCTGCAAACCGGGCGCCGACAGCCTCACTCCATCTCGGTCAGGTGCTTCCAGTAACGGCGGGGCATCATGCGCCGCTGCTGTTTTTCGTTGAGGCGCTCGGGAATGGCCAAAGCGCGGAAGTAGTTTTTCCAGAGCAACTGGAAACGACGCTCCTCTTCGGCCAGAAAGCGGTCGTCGAGTTTATCGGCGATCATCCCCCGGTCGTCCTCGATGCAGACCTCGCGGGCTTCGTGTCCGTCATAATAGTACCCGTAATTGCGGCGGCGGTCGTAGATGAGCCAGCGTTGGTCGGCGAAGCGGTCGGTGAAATAACCCAGTGCCAAGGGCAGGGCGTTGTGTTCGGGGGTGACGGCGGCGAAGTAGGTGCCGTCGGCGGCTTTTTGCAGGCGGACGAACTGTTTGAGGCGTTCGCGTTCGTGGGAAACCTGGAGCGCGAGCCGGTGTAGGGCTTTCATGTCGCTGTCCGCGAGGTCGCTCACCACGCCGCCGTCCTGGTCGAAGATGCGCCGCAGACAGCGCAGCAGCAGTTCGTCGCTCCCCTCCTGCTCCCCGTGCCAGGCATAGACGAGCATCGAGCGGGCGCGGGCCCGGAGCCGCTTGCCAAGCCCCCGCCAGACCCGGGCGGCGTGGGCGGCATCGGTCGCGACCTCGTGCACGCGCTCCGTGAACAGCGGTTCCGGATCCCCCGCTCCGATCAGGCGGTCGGGGAACGTGCGCAGGGCATAGGTGTCGAAGAGGGCCGAGAGCAGTCCCTCGAAAGTTTTGTCGTAGCGAAAGACCAGCATTGTCAAAAGAGGGTGAGTTGTCCCGTGTCCGCCTCGCGCCTCCGGCTTTTGGGAGCCGTGAGCAGGCGGCGTACCTCCTGGGGCGTGAGTTCGTTCACCGTTGCGGCCGACGGGAGCTCGCGGCAGGTGACGAAGTACTGCGCTTTTTTCATCACCACGCCGATCTGCCGGAGCGCCGCGGCTGTCAGGCTGCGGTAGCGACGTGAGCAGACGATCAGCCGGGCCGACTTGACGCCGATGCCCGGCACGCGCAGCAGCATTTCGTATTCCGCGCGGTTCACATCCACCGGGAAACATTCGGGATGGCGCAGCGCCCATGCCAGTTTGGGGTCGATCTCCAGGTCGAGCCGGGGCGTCGCTTCGTCGGCTATCTCCTCGGCGCGGAAGCCGTAGAAACGCATCAGCCAGTCGGCCTGGTAGAGGCGGTTTTCGCGCACGAGCGGCGCCTTGTCCAGCGCAGGCAGCCGCTTGTCGTACGGGTTGACGGGCACGAACCCCGAATAATAGACCCGCTTCATGGTGGGGCGGTCGTACAGCGCCGAGGAGAGCAGCAGGATGTCGCGGTCGTTTTCGTCGGTGGCGCCGACGATCATCTGCGTGCTCTGGCCGGCCGGGGCGAACCGCGGAGCGTGGCGGAAACGGCTGCGCTCCTCGGCGCTCTGGAGCACCCCCTGCTGGATGTAACCCATCGGCCGGTAGATGCTGTCGTAGCTCTTGTCCGGGGCCAGCAGCTTCAGATTGCGCTCCGTCGGAATTTCGATGTTCACGCTCAGACGGTCGGCATAGCGCCCCGCCTCGGCCACCAGCTCGCGGCTGGCGCCGGGGATGCTCTTAAGATGAATGTAGCCGTTGAAGCGGTGGACCGAGCGCAGGTCGCGGGCCACGCGCACCATGCGCTCCATCGTGTAGTCGGGGTTGCGGACGATGCCCGAGGAGAGGAACAGCCCCTCGATGTAGTTGCGGCGGTAGAATTCGATGGTCAGCTCGGTGAGTTCGTCGGGGGTGAAGGTGGCCCGACGGATGTCGTTGCTGCGCCGGTTGATGCAGTAGGCGCAGTCGAAGATGCAGACATTCGTGAGCATGATTTTGAGCAGTGATACGCAGCGTCCGTCCGCCGTGAAAGAGTGGCAGATGCCCCAGCCTGCGGCGTTGCCGATGCCGTCCGTACGATGCTTGCGCGTCACGCCGCTCGATGCGCACGAAACGTCGTAGCGCGCCGATTCGGCCAGTATGGTGAGCTTTTCGAGCACGGTTGCTTTCATGGCGGAAAGGTATGTTTTTTTCAGCAGACCGCCTACTGCGGATCGGTCTTTTTTCGGCCCTGTCGTACGGTGTGCACGTGGTTGCGGAGGGCGGCTGTGCGGGCGGATCGATGGGAAGGCCCGGTAACGCCTTGTGCGGCTTTCGGTTTCAATCCGGCCGGCAGCCGCACCTCTGCGCACAAAGAAACAGCGCCTTTCGTAGGAACGAAAAGCGCTGCCAAAAATTGCCACCCCGATCACTCCGGCCGGGACGGGTGGGATCATTTTTTCTTATACCAGTCTGCCTGCGAGCTGCCGCCGCTGAGCACCCATTCCGAATAGGCGGGGAAGAGCTCATCGACGGGCATTTTTTCATTGGCGGGGTCGAGCAGGGGGCTCAGGTCGCTGTCCGTGGCTCCCGCCAGGAAGAAAGCGAACGGATACTTGTTCTCGCGCACGTAATAGCGTCCTTCGGTCGGAATCGAGCGGTCGTCGCCCGTGCCGAAGAGCGACCAGTCGATTCGTTCGGTCGGCGCTTCGTAGGGGATATGCACCTCCCAGCGCGTGCCGGGCTGGAGTCCGGCGCGGTCGGTGCGGTAGATGAAGGGCCTGACCTCGCTGCCCGAGTCGGTTGCGATCGGGGTGTCGTACTGCGCCGTAATTTTGTAGATCGTTCCTGTCGAGGTTTTCACGTTGTCGGTCAGCAGCAGCACATCCCCTTCGCGGGCGAAGTCGGCCGCGACGAATTCGTCGCTCCCGGGGGCACACGTCGAGCAGGTGATTTTCGCGCCGGCGGCTTTACCCGTGAGCGTCAGGGCCAAACCGTTGTCGTTGGCCGCCTGGTTGCGGAAGGTTTTGAGCAGAAACGACTCTTCGAGGATGCCTTTGACGGTGAACCGTTTTTCGTAGTCGAGCCTGACCATCACGTCGTTCATGTCGTAATCGCCCCGGCTGGGCCACAAATCCTCGAAAGCGTAGATGCCCTTGAGCGTGTGGGACGTCTTCCCCTGGTCATTGTCATCGACCACCGGCACGTCCACCACGGCATCGACCGGGTTGGAGTTCATCGTGAAGACCACATCGCTGAAGTTTTGGTCGGTGGTGTAGTCCTCGAATGAGAAGAGCACCGTGTTGATCCCCTGCTTTTCGTTTGTGTACCGGTAAACGGCCGTGCGCGGCTTCTGGTAGGGAACTCCCTGGTCATTGACGCTCAGGCCTTCCGAGGTCGCGGCACGGTATTTCTTGCTGCCGCCGAAACCGGTCAGGCGGTTGGTCCAGGCATTGGTGGCCAGCACGAAGCCGATGCGGTAGCCGGCAGGAAATGCGGTGGTAGCTCCCTCCCTGCTTCCTTCGGCGATGCGGGGGTAGTAGATCAACTGTACGGCCGTGCCGCGTTTTACTCCGATGTATTTGCTCGAGAGATTCTTGTTGTTCGACCACTGGCCGTCCTGGGTGTTCGGAAAGAGCATGATGACGTTTGCTTGGGCGAGCGAGGCGGGTTGCTCCCCTTCGCGATAATAGTAGTAACCCATCGAGCAGTTCCAGCAGGTGTTGCTGCCCAGCATCGTCACGGCTACTTCGGCGGATTCGTTGAGGTAGAGGTCCTTCGACGAACGATACTCTTGGGGACATGGGCGGGAGGTGTTGAATACCTCGGTGGATGCCTTGTAGAGCAGTTGGTAATTTTCGTTCCTGAGCGGACCTTCATAGGCATAGTCGATCCGGCCGTAGGTGTCGTCATAGGTGCCGAGCCATGTTTTCCAGCCGTCTTTCAGCACGGCTTCGGAATAGTAGCCGTTGGCGCGGGTCGCCGCTTCCGCCGTGATTTCGGACACTTCGTCCCGGGCGATGAGCGTGCCGCCGTCGAGAGTCGCCTCCATCAACGTCTGGGCGTAGAACGCCGGGGTGTAGATATAGGCTTTTTCGAGGTAGGCCGGCAGCCGGACTACGCCGTCGAACCACCCGTTTTCATCGGTGTATCCGGCGAAGAGCGGCTCGATGCCCTCCCTGAGCCGGTAGCAGGAGCCGTCGGCCGCGACCTCGACGGGATTGACGTCGTAGAGTTCAAAATAGACGTTCGTGCGGACTCCGCCCATGTCGCGGTAGCCGACCGACAGGCGGGTCGGGGACGAAGTCGCGTAATCGAAGCCGATCAAGTCCGGTTTGGGTGCGGGGACGATGCGGTCCGCAGCGTCTTTGACGCAACCGGCCGTTGCCGGGACAATAAGGCAGAGCAGGGCATACCGTAACAGATGTTTTTTCATCTTCGCTGAGTGTATGAGTATGTAAGTAACCGTACCGATACGGCGCGGATACGGGATCTGTCGCCGTTCGGGTTGTGTCGATCGGTCGGGGGACCAATTCGGATGATGCAAAGATACAACTATTTTTCCAAAACGGAACGAACAGGTTAAAAAGTTGTGCCCGTGTCGTGTAGATGATCCCAGAAAAGGGTCGGGCGGGATATTTTTCCGCATGGATTTGCCGGAAAGGGATGCTTTTCGGATATTTTGTCTATCTTTGCCGCCGCAAGGTTTCCGGGACGGGTTTCCACCCGTCGGAATCAAAAGGGAATGCCGTGTGAATCGGCGACAGTACCTGCTGCTGTGAGTTTCGGTCCTTCGGGACAACTCCGCACACTCTTTGCCACTGGCTTCGGCCGGGAAGGCGTTGCGGAGGAGACGAGTCAGAAGACCTGCCTTGCGAAAGATGTACACCTGCGGGTTACGGGGCGTAGTCAAAGAAACGAGGCATGGATTTCTTCCGGCACAATTTCATTTGATCGATACGACCGCCCGCGTGAATCGCGGGCGGTTTTTTTGTGCTTACACCTTTAAATGACAGAGATATGAGAAAACTTTTTGCAATGCTGCTGGTCGTGACCTTTTCCGCGTCGGTGTGGAGCTGTACGGACGAGTACGACGACACGGCCATCTGGCAGGAGATCGACGACCTGAAGGCGAAGATCGCCGAGCTGAACAGACAGATGACCACGCTGCGACATGCGCTCGACGAGGGCTGCGTCATCACTTCGGTCGAACCGACCGCCGAGGGGTTCCTCATCACCTTCAGCAACGGCGAAACGATCACCGTCAAACACGGCTCAGCCGGCGACGCCGGCACCCAGATCGGCGTGCGGGAGGAGGATGGCGTGCTTTACTGGACGCTCGACGACGAATTCCTGCTGCGTCCCGGCAGCGGGGAGCGGATTCCCGTGCGCGGCGGCGACGGAGCTCCTGGCGAACCGGGGCATGCGCCCGTGCTGGCGGTCGATGCCGAAGGCTATTGGACTGTTGACGGAACGCGGGTCGAAGACGCGACGGGCGCCGAAGTCAAAGCACAGGGCGATTCCTTCTTCCAGGGGATCGAGCAGACCGACGACGCGGTGTCGCTGATCCTTGCCGACGGCTCGACGATCACCATTCCCAAGGCGGCGGACAGTTCGCTCGTCTTCGACACGAAGGCCCTGTTCTTCGCGGCGGACGGATCGCAGACCGTCTCCTACACGGCGCGTAACCTCGCTTTCGTCGAACTGTTCTCCGTTTCCGAAGGATGGGTCGCCAGCCTCGACGAGCGGGCCGCCACGGTAACCGTTACCGTACCGGCCGATGCGACTCCCGAACAGGGGCGTCTCATCCTCGCGGGCGCCGATGCGTCGGGCCGCACCTACATGGCGGCCGTGTAGCTCTACTGCGGAACGCTGCCCGAAGGCGGATTCTTCGTCTATAACGAGGGCCAGTTCGGCAAGATGCCCGCATCGCTCAACTACTATTTCGACGGGGCGTGGATTCGTCGTCCCTATGCGGCACTCAACCCCGCGCAGCCGCTCGGCAATTCCGGCACCACGATGCTGCGCACCGGTACAATGACCTATCTGGTGGCCAAGGATGCGCCGTTCGTGGTCGAGACCGACGCGCAGCTTCACGCCCGATCGGTGCTGGGGAGCGAATACGGCGCCACGGTGGGACAGGTGATGGGCATGACGGTGTACGACGCCTCGACAGGGTATATCACCACCCAGAACGGTGTTTTCCGCATCGGGCTGAACCCGCTTTCGCTCGACGCCGCGGATCGGATTTTCGCCCAGCGCAACGGATTCCGCGACATCTGCACGGCCGGCGGCAAAGTGTTCTTCATCTACTCCGACGCGGTCTATGTGTACGACCCCGCCACGGGTGAGCCGGCTGCGGAGCTCTGCCCCGCGAGCACCGGATTCGTCCGGACGACCGACGGAGCCGTCTGGGCCGCCGACTCGGAGCGGATCGTGCGGATCGATCCTGCGGACAACTCTTTTGAAACCGTTTCGACCGGAGACTATCCCCTCTGGTGGGAATCGACCTACCGGCCCTGCGAGATCGCGGCGGCCGCCGACGGCAGCGCGCTGTATTTCCTGCGCAAGACGGGCAGCGGATGGAGCGTTTACGGGCGTGAGCTCTGCAAATACGACCCCGCGTCGAAAACCGTCGCCTCGCTCTGGCCCCTGCCCGAAGGGTTCTCGGCCTATGGCTGCGGGGTGCGAGTCGATCCTGCGACGGGCGACGTGTATGTAGTTTACACCAAGGACGGTTGGGGCGCCAACTACCTCAAGACCTACATCACGGTGTTGAGCCCGGGGGGTGAGGTGCGGGAGACCATTCCCTACACCAGCGAGAATGAAACGGTGTACTGGTTCCCTTCCGAAATCGTCTTTTAAGACCATCCTATGCGCAGTTCGGTTCTGATTTTTTCGCTCTTTGCCGCGACGCTGGCCGCGTGCAACAGGGACGACGTCATTACGCGTCCGTCTCGGCCCGAGATCGTATGGGAAAACAATGCGAACGTCTTCGAGGTAAAGACGGGCCGTTCGGTGCGTATCGCCCCCTCCTACCTCCATGCTGAAGGGGCCGTTTTCCGCTGGACGGCGGACGGAGAGACGGTCTGCACCGATGCCGCCTATCTGTACGAGGCGGGCGACGAGCCGACGGTGGTTTATATGACCCTCGAAGTGAGCACCGATGCAGGGGCGGATCGCGAGGAGCTGCGGATCGACGTGCTGGAGCGTCAGCTCCCGACGATCCTGCTGCCCGGCGCGGATGACGGCTATTCGCTGCTGGAGAACCAGCCGATGACCTTCGACCCGAGCGTCGATGACCGGCTGCCGGTGACCTATCGCTGGACGGTGGACGGGCAGACGGTTTCGACCGACAAATCCTATACCTTCAGCCGGGAGTCCGAGGGGCGCTATGCGGTGGCGCTCGCCGCAAGCAACGAGGACGGGCAGGATCGGATCGAATTTACGGTCATGGTTTACAGCCCCGCGAATCTGCCGTTCGGCTGGGAGTTCGAGTCCGGGGAGTATAACATGACCGCTGGACGCACCATCCGCCTGGAGCCCGTGTCGCTGACCAACGCCGGGGATGCGGTGTTTCGGTGGAGCGTTAACGGCGAGCAGGTGCAGCAGGGCTCCGATCCCGCACTGGTGTTCACGCCCGCCGAAGCGGGGGATTATACGATCGAGGGCGGCATGACTAAAAACGGTCTGACCGTCAGCCGCACGATCGTGGTCCACGCTTTTGAGGCCGGCCGGTTTTACCGTCCGCGCACGGAGACGAGTGGGGCCGGCTTCGATCGGATCTATGCCTATACGCCCGCACCGGGGCAGTTTGTCAATGCGGGGCCCGAGACGATCGCCACCCCCGGGCAGGCGTGCGAATACGCCCAGCGGCAGATGGCCGGCGGGGGATACGTCTCGCTCGGCGCCTTCGGCGGCTACATCGTCGCAGGTTTCGACCACAGCGTCGATGCCTCGGCCGACGGATACGACCTTGCCGTCGGGGGCAATTCGTTCGACACCTCGAGCGAGCCGGGCGTAGTGTGGGTCATGCAGGACGAGAACGGCGACGGATTGCCCAATGACACGTGGTACGAACTGCGGGGGTCGGAGTACGACGATCCGGCGACGGTACATGGCTATGCGGTCACCTACTACCGCCCCGCATCGTCCGGCACGGAGGTTCCCTGGACGGACGACCGGGGCGGCCGGGGAGCGGTCGGACGCAACGAATTCCATCAGCAGGATACCTACTATCCCGCATGGGTGGCCGCCGACAGCTATACGCTCCGCGGAACGCTGCTCGAAAACCGGGCCGAGTTCGGGTACAGCGACCGTTATGGCGACTTCATCTGGATGCTGCCCGCACGCGAGTGGGGCTATGCCGACAACTACTCCGACGAGGGGCGCGACGGAACGTGGAACCTGTTCCGCATCTCCGACGCCGTCCGTTTCGACGGCAGCCCGGCCGATCTGACCTATATCGACTTCGTGAAGGTGCAGAGCGGCGTGCAAGCGATGTGCGGGGCCATCGGCGAGACCTCGACCGAGGTGACGGGCATTGCGGACTACCGGTTGATGAAATGACTTCCGTCCCGCGCGGAAGGGATCGGCCCGATCCCTTCCGACCGCCGGGGTATGGCCGGACGATTCGTTCTGGTCGGATCGGACAAGCGTGCGCAAACTGCGCACGCTTTTTTGCCGCCTGTGTTCCGCCCGTGTTCCGCCGTCGCGGTTGCGTCCCCACGACGACGGGTATAAAAAACCGGCTCAGCAACGCTGAACCGGTTTCCTGTGCCCAGGACGAGACTCGAACTCACACGGACGTAATTGTCCACCACCCCCTCAAAGTGGCGTGTCTACCAATTTCACCACCTGGGCCTGTACCCCCGAACCGGAGTTCGGGAGTGCAAATATAGCGACTATTTTATTTTTTGCAAAACATTTGCGAAAAATCTTTCGTTCGGGTCACGCCCGCTAATCGGTCTGTCTCTTATACACATCTCCG
>ERZ1027194.153-NODE-153-length-32737-cov-7.033902_pt1 | contig 32737 bp, 17 predicted proteins | sample MGYA00519246_ERZ1027194 | MGnify/ENA primary metagenome ERZ1027194 (study PRJEB26926, sample SAMN06164505) | human gut metagenome | biome: ENVO:00009003; feature: ENVO:2100002; material: ENVO:00002003 | host: Homo sapiens | place: USA | collected 2012 ...
AAACTATATAATATCAACCTATAGATTATAAATCAGCGCTATTTATATATTTAGAGGGGGATACGCCAAACTGTTCCATAAAGTGCTTACGCAAAGTACGGGTATCGGAATACCCAACCATTTCCGAGATTTCCTGAATTGAATAGTGGTTCTCCAGAATTAATGTTGCCGCCTTGCTTATACGTATGCTGCGGATCATATCAATAACCGACAATTCACTGCGCTGTTTCACCTTCCGGTATAAGGTTGGCTGACTCATGTTCAATTGCTCCGCCAACATCTTTACATTAAAGTCTACATTAGAAAGATTGGCTTCTATTATAGAGATAAGCCGCTGCAAAAAGGCATCTTCTTTCTCTCCTTCTTCTGACTTCCGTTTCAGCATCAGAGCTTTTGTATAAATCCGTTTCAATCGCTCACGCTGCAAAATCAGGTTATCCACTTTTGTTTTTAATACCTCCGGATTAAACGGTTTCATCATATAATCATCCGCTCCGCTATTACAACCCTGCATGATATCAATATCCTCCGCTTTAGCAGTCAACATCAGAATAGGAATAGGAGCAGTCTCCTGCTGCCTGCGAATTTCCCGGCAGCAAGTAAAGCCGTCTTTTACGGGCATCATCACATCCGAGATTATAAGGTCGGGCAACTGTTCTTTTGCCACCCGCACTCCTTCCTCCCCATCCCCGGCTTCATAGACAGTATATCTGGAAGCAAATAAGCTCCGGATATATTCACGGACATCTTCATTATCTTCTATTATCAGCAGACTCTTTTTAACTCCCGCCTCCTGCACATTATTTTCCGACACCGGAGAAAACGACTCTGGTTCCAAATCCTCATCCTTTATTTCTTCCTGCTGAGCGTCTACAAGCTCATAAGTATCTTTTGCAAAATGCGCTTTTCCTTCGGGAATATAAAGGGCAAAGGTACTCCCTTCATCAGGCATGCTCTTTAAAGTAACCAATCCATGATGCAAGTCCATCGTAGTCTTCACAATATGTAGTCCCACTCCTGCCTTTGTTGACATTTCCGGTCTATTATCGCCTGTTATGAACGATTCAAAAATATGTTTCTGCAACTCTTCCGGAATCCCCGCACCCGTATCCGAAACCGTTATCCGGCAATAGCCTTGACCGTTTCTCATGGCAGGAGATACGGAGAGCAGAACATGTCCTCCCGGAGGCGTATACTTAAAGGCATTAGAAAGAAGATTCTGCACAGCCGAAGTAATCTTTCCCTCATCTACCCAATACAAAAGCCTCTCATCGGGTAAATCAACATCAAAGTGCAGTTGTCTGATTTCGGACATCTGCCGGAACGGTTCCGATACATTACGAACCAACTGCACCAAATCAGTCTCTGACAATTGAAGCCTGACCATTCCAGCCTCTATCTTTTGTATATAAAGCAACTGATCGACTAAAGTATGCAGTGAAGTCGCATTCTTATATATGAGTTGCAATTTCTTATAAAAGTCCTCCGACGGACTATACCGTTTCATCAGTTCCTGCACCGGAGCAAGAATCAGAGTCAGCGGTGTACGCAGTTCATGGGCAACTCCCGTAAAAAAGTTCTCACGTTCCACACGTATCTGATGTTCTTTCTCACGCTCCAGGCTGACCGTCAGCAGTTCATGCTTCATCTGCATTTCGTGTTCCATTCGTTTTTGGCGAAGTTTTATCAACCGCATTCCATAAGCTACTCCTCCCAACAATAACAGAGAAACGAAAAGCCGAAAAACAAAAGTCTGGCTCCAATGAGGGAGAATAACAATCTTCAATGAAGTTACCTCCCCAGTCTCACCATTCGGATAAATATTCCTCACTTCAAACACATAATCTCCAGCAGGGAGATTGGTATACGAAGCTCTCTCTCCCTCATCAGAGATCAGCCAATTCCCCTGATAAGGTAAAAGCCGGTAGTTATATTTCTGTCGTTCATCCGAATAGGACAAGTTATTGAAACTCAAGGAGAAGTCCCTATTATCATTATCCAGTACAATCCGCTCTGCAGAAGAAATTATTTGATTGAGTATAATCTGATTATTTACCTTTTCCCCTATCCCAACAGGACGGTTATCAACTTCCAAACCAGTTATCAATACACGCTCATTCGTTGGATAAGCATTTATTTCCTCCGGATTGAAATAAGTCAGGCTCTGATTATTCCCGAAAAATAAAGTCCTATCACTGAATATAGCAGAACGGTTACTACCCGCTATGTAGTAGTTATAGAAAAGATGCTGGCGACGGCCATAACGCGATATGCCGGAGTTACTTCCCAGCCAGACATGCCCCTCGTTGTCTTCTGCCATACAGCCGATAAAGTTACTGCACAATCCGTTATTCGTTGTATAATGCGCGCTGATTGAATTCTCTCGGGGAGACAGGACAGCAAAGCCATCCGTATAACCTATATATAAATTTCCATCCGAAGAAGCCAGTAATGAGCGTACCGAACGATATTCCATATTCATTCTTCCCTCATATCCGTTTTCTACGGATATATCTCCGGAAGCAGATTCAACCAATCTGCAAACTCCCATATTACTTGTTCCCAGCCATATTGTCCCATCCTTGGTCTGAACAATCGCACGGATAAAGGGTTGTCTTTTCTCATTCAAATACCGTTCAGAAGACAACTTGACGCATGTACTCTCCTGATGATTATACAACAGCAGCCCATCGCCCGTACCTACGTAGAGCCTGTTCTTATTATCCATATACAAAGCCCATACCGAAGCCCTGTTGGCAACACCATCCACCAACAATGAATGAACAACAAAACGACCGGTCCGGATGTGGCAGACAGTCAAAGTGCCGTCTATATTGCCAAACCACAGATTTCCGTCTGCGTCTTCCAGAGCACATAACATCGTTTCTTCGGATTTTCCACTTCCTGTATCTACTTTAGAAAAACTAAGTTTTTTCCCTTGTACGTATGGCATGTCACTTCGCATGATTCCTTTATGATAGGTCACTAACCACACTCGATGATTATCATCCAGAAGGATACTGCATATTTCGTTATGTCTGTCCTGATAATAACGGTCATAGAACTGTGACCTCAAATCCGAATACATCACCCCTCCCCCATTAGTTCCAATCCAAAGAAGGCCATTCGGATCATAATAAGCAGAAATCATACGCGTTTCCAGATTCCGGTAAATCTGCGTATGTGTATTGCTATAAATCTCTGATGTCAATTCTTCCGGCTGCTTTTCATCCGGCATCAATAGTGTATAGCCACCCCATGTCACTGCCAGATATCGATTGTTACCAACAAATACAATCTGATAAACATCTGTATGGGAAAGGAGATTCTCCTTTCCTGTTCCACCAAACGAAATTCGGTCAATATGTCCCGACTTCGTATGATAGCGTACAATACCTTTGGCAATGGTTGAAATCCAGACGATACCGTCTTTATTTAAAATGGAAGTAACTTGTAACGGTTTTCCGTCTGCCAACGATATCTTTTGATACGATTCCGGAGTATCCGGATGAAACAGAATCAGATTCCCCCGATTAGTAGTCAGCCATATCCCGTTCTTATCTTCTTCACGATAACAGATAGAAGAAAAGAGCTCCGTTTTTTCCTCTAATAACTGAAACTCCTTTTGTATGTTTACCCGAACAGCATATTCTCCCTCTTCCTCACCTTGTTCTATCTCCCATTGATAAAGTATCAGCCTGCTTCCTGATATTCCCCAATAGGAAGAATCATCAGCAACTAAGACATGAGTAACACCTGTCGAAATAGCAGAATCAACGCATTTCGGAAGAAAAGTTTCCAGCTTTCGGTTGAAGTAATAAAGAAATCCATCAGATACGACACCTAAAAGATCATCTGACAACCTCACAATACCGGAAACTGAGACATAAGCCTCAGCAGGCTTAAAGTTCTGAATCGTTTTTCCATCATAACGGCTTAATCCGTTATCCGTACCAAACCACATAAATCCGTCTTCATCCTTATATATGCAAGGAATCGTGTTATCTGCCAATCCATCCCTCATCGTCAGCAATTGAATATCTTTATCAAAAAAAGCATAAGCAGGATGCAGCGGATAACAGATCAGAATCAGAAGTGTCAGAATTAGATTTAAGTGCTTCATTCTATTAATCAATTTATAGCAAATAAACGAAATTAAGTCAAAACATACAAAAAATAGAATGAAGAAATGGACTTCTGAATTAAACATGTATGTTGAATGAAAGAAACAGGTATACTCGGAACCACATTGTTTGCATACATTTGCAACCGTATAACAATTTTATGTACACCTTTAAATAATACATACGATGACCTTAGTTGATCTTAACTTGTCAGACACAAAAAAACTATTTTTATGATAATGCACATACCAAAGACTAAATATTATCATAAATGGTTGATCGGAGCTACATTCGTCGTTCCGATTCTTCCGCTTGCCGCCCAGACACCTCCGAATCTTGTCTTCATCATGGCAGACCAATATCGGGGTGACGCACTAGGCTGCCTGGGCAGAGAACCTGTAAAGACCCCTTGCCTGGATAATCTGGCTTCCGAAGGAGTGCTATTCACCAATGCTGTCAGCAGTTATCCTGTTTCATCGCCTGCCCGGGCCATGCTGATGACAGGCATGTATCCTCTCCATAACAAAGTGGTAGGAAACTGTAACTCACAAACAGCACCTTACGGAGTAGAACTTCCGCAGGAGGCACGCTGCTGGAGTGATGTACTAAAAGACATGGACTACCGTACAGGATATATAGGAAAATGGCATCTGGATTCTCCTTATAAACCCTATGTAGATACCTACAACAATCATGGTAAAGTAGCATGGAACGAATGGTGTCCTCCCGAACGCCGTCATGGATTCGAACACTGGATAGCATACGGAACCTACGATTATCATCTGAAACCAATGTACTGGAACGCCACTGCCCCACGTGACAGTTTCTATTATGTCAACCAATGGGGACCTGCTTATGAAGCAGACAGAGCCATCGAATACATTCAGGCACAAAAAGAGAGTAAACAGCCTTTCGCATTGGTCGTTTCAATGAACCCTCCACATACCGGTTACGAACTGGTTCCTGACAGATACAAAGCCTTATATAAGGATATGGATGTGGAAGCTCTCTGTGCCAATCGACCGGACATACCCGCCAAAGGTACCGAAATGGGAAACTATTTCAGAAATAATATACGCAACTATTACGCCTGTATCACAGGAGTAGACGAGAACGTAGGACGTATCATCGAAACGCTCAAAAGCAATGGACTTTTTGAGAATACCATCGTTGTATTTACGTCCGATCATGGTATCTGCATGGGAGCTCACAATGCTGCCGGAAAGGATATCTTTTACGAAGAATCCATGCGTATCCCCATGATTATCTCTTGGCCGGCAAAGATAAAGCCGCGCAAAGACGACCGTTTAATGATTGCTTTTGCCGACTTGTATCCTTCTCTCTTATCCTTGATGGGATTTCGAAAGGAAATACCCGAAACCGTACAAACTTTCGACTTATCCCGTCAGATTCTGGGAAAGAGTAAAAAAGAGGTTGTGCAACCTTATTATTATGTACAGTTTGACAATCACGCTACCGGATATCGCGGCCTACGTACGGCAACCCACACATTCGCAGTTCACGCAACCAATGGAAAAATAGACGAAACAGTTCTTTTCGACCGAACCAAAGACCCATATCAAATGGATAATATTGCCGGACAATCCCCCCATCTGGTCCGGCAATTCAACAAACAACTCAAGGCATGGCTACTCCATACCAATGATTCATTTGCCCATTATCTGAAACCATAACTAAAGAAACACCATGAAAAAACTTTGCTATCTCTCCCTCTTTATCTTATGCTCAGCTTACAGCTTCGCCCAACAGCAGGACATACCCACCCCCAAGCCTCATCAACTCAAATGGCATGAAGCTGAAATGGGTGCTGTCTTCCATTATGACCTGCATGTGTTCGACGGCATCCGCTACGGGCAAGGCAACAACCGTATCAATCCTATCGAAGATTATAATATCTTCAACCCGACAGAACTGAACACCGACCAATGGGTACAGGCCGCCAAAGCTGCCGGATGTAAATTTGCCGTACTGACAGCCACCCACGAGACAGGTTTCGGACTCTGGCAAAGCGATGTCAACCCTTATTGCCTGAAAGCTGTGAAATGGAGAGACGGAAAAGGAGATATTGTCCGCGACTTCGTAAATTCCTGTCGCAAATACGGGCTGCAACCGGGCATCTACATCGGCATCCGCTGGAACTCACTGCTAGGTATTCATAACTTCAAAGCCGAAGGAGAAGGAGAATTCGCCCGCAACCGCCAGTCATGGTACAAGCGTCTGTGCGAGAAGATGGTTACAGAACTCTGTACCCGCTACGGAGATTTATATATGATATGGTTTGACGGCGGAGCCGATGATCCACGTGGCGACGGTCCGGACGTAGAACCGATTGTTAATAAGTATCAGCCCAACTGTCTTTTCTATCATAACATCGACCGTGCCGACTTCCGATGGGGAGGTTCGGAAACAGGTACAGTAGAATATCCTTGCTGGTCTACCTTTCCCGTTCCCTGTTCACATCATAAACGCATTGAAAGTAACATCGATCAGATCGAACTCTTAAAGCACGGTGACAAGAACGGCAAATACTGGGTACCTGCAATGGCAGACACTCCGCTACGAGGAGCAAACGGTCGCCATGAATGGTTTTGGGAACCGGATGACGAAAATAATATCTATCCGCTAAACACTCTGATGAACAAATATGAAAAGTCAGTAGGAAGAAACGCTACCCTCATTCTCGGATTAACTCCTGACCCGACCGGGTTAATCCCTGTCGGAGATGTACAGCGCCTGAAAGAAATGGGAGACGAAATCAATCGTCGATTTTCCTCTCCGATAGCCCGCATTTCGGGACAAAAGAAAAGCCTGACACTGAAATTTGAAAAGAAGCAACCGGTCAATTATTGTATTATCCAGGAAAACATTAAAAACGGAGAACGCATCCGACAATATCAAATAGAAGCCAAAGTGGACGGAAAATGGCAAACCGTCTGCACAGGAGAATCGGTAGGACACAAACGGATCGAAAAGTTTGAACCGGTAGAAGCCACTGCATTAAAACTGACTGTAACCGAATCGATCGCATTGCCGGATATTATTAATTTCAGCGCATATTCTGTAAAATAGACAAGAGGCATGAGAAGATTTATCCACATCTGTTTATGGACATTGACGGGCATCTTTGCTACAGCATCGCTGTCTGCCCAGAACCCGTTTACCTACCATAAAGGAAAAACATACAAAGATGTTGCAGCTTACCGGATGGAAAAAAATATCGACCTGAATACCTATACTCCATCTACCCCCATAATATACGAACAGCAAGTACCGGAACATCAGGGTACACTTTCGTATAAAGTTGCACTTCCTTTGTATGTTCGTGGAATATTCTTCAGTCGTGATTCCCGTCCCGACGACTATCAATGGCCGAATAACACGAACCGGTTACTTCCTTGGGTATTCAGCCGCCTGGAAGACCTTACACGAAGCGATTATGAAGGTATCCCTTCCAATGCTCTACCGTCCGTATCGGGTGATGCACTACTCTTTGAACTCTCTGATGGAGAGTACTTATTCGCCAAGGCCATTGCTGGCGACAACAGCCTCAGCTGGTTTCAAGTTAATCAGGACGGGACAATCACGCTGTATATCTCCACGTTGGGAGAAGACGCACTAAACGGACAACTCCCTCTCCTTCTTATCCGGAAATCTTCATCTGTATATCATGTATTCAGCGATGCCTACCATTCGTTAACGGCAGATAATGCAGCAGTGCCCACTCTCCGTAAAAGAACCGACAAACAGTATTTCGATGCTTTTAACTATTTGGGGTGGTGTACTTGGGAACATTATCATTTTGATATCGATGAAACAAAAATACTCAATGATATCGACGCCATTGAATCATCGGGCATACCTGTACGTTACATATTAATTGACGATGGTCACATTGCGAATAAGAACCGCCAACTGACCAGTCTCGTTCCCGATAAAAAACGTTTCCCTAACGGATGGATGCGTATCATGAACCGCAAACAAGCAGACAAAATCCGATGGATAGGCTTATGGTACAGTCTTTCCGGCTATTGGCTGGGAATCTCTGCCGATAATGACTTTCCACCGGAAATCCGGCAAACCTTATATGCCTACAATGGCAGCCTACTGCCCGGCACAAGCACGGACAAGATAGAAGCATGGTACGAATATCATATCCGTACGATGAAAGAATATGGATTTGATTTTCTAAAGATAGACAATCAGTCATTCACTCTCCCACTCTACATGGGTGGCACACAGGTTATCCGTCAGGCAAAAGACTGCAACCTTGCTTTGGAGCACCAGACACACCGCCTGCAAATGGGACTAATGAACTGCATGGCACAGAATGTTCTGAACATGGACCACACCCTGTACAGCAGTGTGACGCGTGTCAGCATAGATTACAAGAAATATGACGAAAATATGGCAAAGTCACATCTGTTCCAGTCGTATACCAATACACTCATGCAGGGACAAACCGTCTGGCCTGACCACGACATGTTTCACTCTTGTGATACCATTTGCGGTAGTCTGATGGCACGTTCAAAGGCCATCTCCGGTGGACCTGTTTACCTATCAGACTCACCAACTGAATTTATTGCAGCTAATATCCGTCCCCTGATTGATGAAGCCGGAAAGATATTCCGTCCCTCAGCCCCAGCCGTTCCAACTCCGGAATGCATACTGACCAATCCATTGCAAAGCGGCAAAGCCTACCGGGTATTTGCACCTACAGGGGACGAAGCCACCTCAGTCATTTGTTACAATCTGAACACCTCCCCCTCTTACCAAGAAGTAGAAAGCTTCATCAAGCGGGAAGATTACTTTTTACGGGAAAATATCGAAGAATCCGCTCGTTTTTCTTCCGATAGCATTCTCGCATTCAACTGGGAAAAACAAAGCGCAGAAGTATTGACCGCATCCGAAAGAAAAATAAAGCTATCCGGATTCACAGATTGCCTGTTCCACCTTTGTCCTATCCGCAAAGGCTGGGCAGTTATCGGCATACAAGAGAAATATCTGTCGCCTGCTACCGTGCAGATACTTGAACGTAGTGCAGATACATTGATACTGGACGTCCATTGTACCGGCACATTGAGAATATGGGCTGATTCCGGCAAAAAGCAGGAATTACGGAGTATACCCATAAGAAAGACCGGTAGAATTGAAATAAAGAAATAACACTAAATAATCAACCGATGAACAAAAAAATACTTTTCCCCCTCACGCTCATACCACTGGTTAGTACCAGTCTGCAAGCACAGAAGTCCGTTCAGACACAACGGGTGGACAAACGTCCTAACATCATCCTCTTTATGGTAGATGACATGGGATGGCAGGACACTTCGCTCCCCTTCTGGACACAAAAGACAGACTACAATGAGCTGTATGAAACACCCAACATGGAACGACTTGCCAAACAGGGCATGATGTTTACACAAGCGTATGCGAGCAGTATCAGTTCTCCCACCCGATGCAGCCTCATCACCGGAACGAACGCGGCACGTCACCGAGTAACCAACTGGACACTGCAAAAGAATATAAAAACAGACCGTAAAGATAAAGTGCTGGAAGTACCAGACTGGAACTATAACGGAGTAAGTCAGGTGCCTGGCACCAACAATACATTCGTAGGAACTTCTTTCGTACAACTGCTGAAAGACAGCGGCTATCATACGATTCATTGCGGAAAGGCACATTTCGGCGCCATAGATACTCCGGGAGAAGACCCGCACCACTGGGGATTCGAAGTAAACATAGCCGGACACGCAGCCGGAGGACTTGCCAGCTATCTGGGAGAAGAAAATTATGGTCACAACAAAAACGGAAAACCGATATCGCTCATGGCCGTTCCCGGACTTGAGAAGTACTGGGGAACGGAAACCTTCGTTACCGAAGCATTAACCTTAGAAGCCATCAAAGCATTGAACAAAGCCAAGAAGTACAACCAACCCTTCTACCTGTATATGTCTCAATACGCCATCCATGTCCCATTGGACAAGGACAAACGTTTCTACGACAAATACAAGAAAAAAGGCATGACCGATCACGAAGCCGCTTATGCCACGCTGATAGAAGGTATGGATAAGAGTCTGGGTGATTTAATGGACTGGCTGGAAAAAAGCGGAGAAGCTGACAACACCATCATCATCTTTATGAGCGACAACGGAGGACTTGCCGCCGAATCATACTGGCGTGACGGCAAACTCCATACACAAAACCATCCACTGAATAGTGGTAAGGGCTCCACCTATGAAGGTGGCATCCGTGAGCCGATGATCGTCAGCTGGCCCGGTGTCGTAGCGCCTAACAGCAAATGCAATGATTATCTGCTGATAGAAGACTTTTATCCCACTATCCTCGAAATGGCAGGTATCAAAAAATACCAAACGGTTCAGCCTATCGATGGTATCAGTTTCCTGCCTCTGCTGAAACAAACCGGAAATCCTTCCAAAGGGCGCAGCCTCTTTTGGAACATGCCCAACAACTGGGGAAACGACGGTCCGGGAATCAACTTTAATTGTGCCGTACGCAATGGTGACTGGAAATTGATCTATTACTATGGCACAGGCAAAAAAGAGCTATTCAATATTCCCGATGATATAGGCGAAAGTCATGACCTCAGCACGCAACATCCGGATATTGTCAGACACCTTTCTAAAGAATTAGGAACCTATTTGAGAAAAGTAAATGCCCAGCGTCCGACTGTCAAAGCCACAGGTAAGCCCTGTCCTTGGCCGGATGAAATCGAATAGTTTTCAACTGTTTAGTCAGGTATTTCATTTCCATGCCGTTTAGGGTAAGTTACCGCTAAACAAGCATTCTATTTGCCGAAACTTTCATTTTTATTAGTTATTTTATTTCGTAGTACCTAGGTGACGAATGTATTACCTAGGTGATTCAATTGTTCAACCTAGGTGATACGAAAGAAAAATAGAATAGCTATTGATTGTATCATAACCATTCTCGCATTATTTATCGTTACTTAGCAAAGTATATTACTGTAGAAATATTCCACACTCCCTGCCCCATTTTCCACACATTTCCCATACGTTTCCACACTATAGACAATGTACATAATCTACACATTTCACTTATAATCAATGCATTAACAGCGCGCATCAGTCTTTGGCACACACTTTGACCTTTAATTAGCCGTTAGATAACGTAACAACCGATTCCCTAACACATAAGAGAGAATTGAAAATATATGTTTAATAATCATTAAAGCAAACGATTATGAAAAAATTAGTATTAGTAGTAGCAATGTTTATGTTTGTTTGTGGTGGTTCATTCCTTGTTAAGGCTCAGAACTCTGCAGAAGCTGCGACAGCCCTGACAGAAGTTAATGCAACAGCTATCGTTAATGATACAGTAGTAAAAGATACTGTAACCAAGAGCGAGGAACCTGTTAAGACAGAACTGAGTGCACCGACCGCTATTGTCAACGATACAGTCGTTACTGACACTGCATCCAAAGACAAACCGGCTGAGCCTGTCAAGGAATAACCTTTCCAAAAACTCACGGAACATAGTCTGCCGAACAATAGTAAGCACACTACAAAAAAGCCATCCCTACTTCGTCTATTCCGGGGATGGCTTTTTTATTTTCTTATTTTCCCTGAACGGGAATCATTCAACTATCGGTTTTCACGTTCCAATACTGCTAACCGGGCATACAATTCAACCAATGCTCCCTGATGGAGTATTTCCCAACTGGTCTTGGTAGTCCCCCCTCTCAGATCATCGTCATTCAGCAAGTTGTTGCCCTGATGACAGCTACTGCTCCACGCATGAATCATTGACTTTTCGATATCATCGATATATTTACGGTCATTGTCTATAGAATAAAGTTCAAAGAATCCGCGGCACATGATCGTATTGAACCAGGCATGTCCCGGAGCAAGAATATTGAAAGTAAGGTTCAGCTCTTTGGAACGATAGGGCATAAACCATTTCTTATGACAGCTTTCAGCAATCGCATACGCTTCATCCAGATATTTCTGTTCGCCGGTAATCTTATATAAGAGACAGGCTGCCTGCAATGGTTGTCCGGAGTTGTAGGAATACTTGTTTTTTTCAAGGTCACCCGGCAAATTGGGATCATCCTTATTCGGACGCACATTGTCATAAAATAAATGGTCGGACTTATCTTGCAATACATCGAGCATATAGTCGTAACATTTGATCGCCCAGTCCAGATATTCCTGTTCCTGAGTTGCCTGATACATCTTACAGCCCATCACAGCAGTAGGTCCGGTAGAGCAAGAGTGCTTGCTGGTAGTATGTTCGTTCAACTCTTTCCAGTGCACGCCTCCTCCACAGGTCTCATCCCAACCGTGATCAATCAGGTAGCGCCACACCACCTTTGCCTGTGTCAGATAACGCATCTCTTTCGTTTCCATGTACCAGTCGACCATATCGAGCCCGATCCATACATTATCATCGTAAAAACGTTCGTTACCGGCAGCCGGGTAGCAGGAATAAGCCAAAATTCCATGATCCAACTGGCAGAAATACTGTATTCCTTTGAACATCATATCATCCATTGCACCGTAAAGATTCTCCACTTCGCTCTCTTTGGTTGCATCACGCATAGCGACAAATGCCGAAAGACCGCCACCTTGTCCCCAAACTAACGCATCACCATCCCAATAACCTTTTCCATCATAAGGATAATTACCACGCCAGCAGCTTCTGGAACTCTTGCCGAAATAATATCCAATGACAGAAGTCATGTAAGAATGTGCACGGTCCAGCATCTCCGGCAGTTTCAGTTCCGGCTCATCCACCTTTTCATGATAAGGCATCATAATACGGCTTTCGGGTACCGATCGCTTGCCGGCTTTACTGATAGCTACGGCAGAAACTTCGTAAGTAGCAAAATAAGGAACTTTCAACAGATATTCCTGTGTAACATCACGTTCTACCTGTATGATGATATGTCCCGGTGAGAAGTCGGTAGCACGAGACAAGCTCGTTTCCACGTCCCTGTAAGAGAGTTCTACCATATCCACGTCGCGATTACTGGGATTGGTCCATTTCACCAGAAGTTCATTCTCGTTATTGGTAGCTTCTACGGAAAATGAACCTACCGGAGAAATATTGCCACTGACCGGATCATTCTGTTCTGAGTTTGACTGATCATCATCACTACAAGATGGAAGTAATGCCAAAGCCAAGAGGTTCAATATAAACAGTTTGAATATTGCTTTCATTTTTCTTCAAATTTAGAGATTACTTAAAAGGTACTTCGATAGGAGCTTCCCCGAATCTGCTCATTGGGAATTCCGTAGCATTCCAACTATCGTACTTAGAGATATGCATTAATAATTCATGGTCGGAATTAGTGCCATCCTCAATATAAGCAACCGGTGCACCGGCTGAGAAATCCCAGCGAGCCAATAATCCTTCCGGATTGACTTCTTCAAGATTCCATGCGTTAGCCTTTAACTGTTCTTCCGTACGACAAACATACCATATACGTGCTTCGAGTATAGCACCATCAAGGAAACGTCTATTGTCACTAGCTTTTCCGATAGATACTCTTCCACCATCATTGCCTGCACAAAGGTCTATCTCAGAGTAATCTATATCCGTTTTATGAGTATCAGTCCACTGAAGTTGTTTACCATTAATATAAAGCTTGTACTTTTCATTATAGTCATCTTTTCCTTTCGAACAATCCACAACCAAGGCTATATGCGTCCATGCTCCAAGTTCGAAAGCTCCATGTCCTGTTCTAAGTTTAAGTTTATCACTTATACCGACAAGTTCCATCTGTCTGCCCTTATTGTTTTCCCAATCGCCACCACGAAGAATGAAATAGCCTTCCTTACCTATGAAAGTCTGTAACCAGTTCGTTCCATCAATACGAGTTACCAACTCCCAGGTCATCTTTTTCAATTTGAAATCATTAGTAGCAGCCTTGATGCTTTCTAATCCATCACCGGTCATCTCACCAAAGTGAGTCCAAACTGCATAATCTCTGCCTAAATTCATATACCAACGCTTTTCCGGCGCTATTACTACATGAATAGGTTGGGATATCTGTTTCTTGGCATCGATTAAAGTAAACGAAGTTTCTCCTGCCTTTCTTCCGGTAACAGTCACGATATTACCATAAACTTCCAGACGAATTATTTTCGAGTCACCAGCATCGTGAATCTGATATTCTCCATTCCCTGTAAGAATCTTCACTTGCCGAGAACCTTGATTAGCATTAATCAACACACCCTTTTCATCAGCATCAGTCGTTATCTGCTTAGGAGCAATCACATTCAGATTGACAAAAGCTTCTTTTCCTTTCCGATCCGTTATCTTAACTTCTGCATTTCCCTGTGCGATACCTTTCACTATAAATGATTCCGAATCTTCAAGTGTAGACTGATCGACCTCAATACAATTATTTTCGTCGACCACTTCCAATGAATAACCTCCATTTCCTGTATAGATTTTGACTATAGCCTCATCTGCGCCTTCCACTTGCGAATAAAGTGTAAATAATGTCTTATTCAGTTTCAATTCGAACTCTGCTGCCGTATTAACCAAAATTTTAGCACGTTGGTAGTATTTATCTCTCACATACACTACTCCCTGAGCATTATTTTGCCCTTCTACAGCTGTCAGTGTCACCAGATCGCCATCCACTTCCGCCGTTACCACTTCTTCGTTTGCCGAAGTTACCACATATTCGCCATTACCTGACGTTATTTTTACAGTTCTGGTATCCCCCTGTGCAATACTGATTTCACTGGCGTCAACTTTCAATTCCACCAGGTCTTGGGGTATCTCATTATTTTTGTTATCGTTATCATCGCTACATGCACAAAGACAAAGCAATGACGCGAAAACGAAATATTTCATTACTTTCATATATATATTATAACTAAGGTAAATTACTCTTCTACATCTACATTAGGATATTCCACTCTCAACACATCTCTTGACATAGAGAAAGATCCTTCGAATGTCATTCGCAAATCTTCACTCTGAGTTTTATCCAGATACTCATAAGCAAGCTCAACGGTGGTAATCTCAGTATAATATCGCTGGTCGTTATAATTATAAGTATATTTACGACTGAGTTTACTATTATACGACTTAAACTCTAAGCTACCTACCTCACTTGATAATGTAATACCTCCCCATTCATCGCGCTTTATTTCAACCACATAGTTCAAATAGTCTGGGGTATTTGCACGAGTTTTCTCACCAACAAACATATAGCAAATATCATTGTTAATTGCATAAAGCTGTGTACTGGTAATCTCAGTCGTATATGTAGTTCCTTGCTGCGTAATAATACCTTTTCCACTATACGTACCAGAATAATCATTTTTAAACCCGATATGTGCCAGCACTTTGGTATATTTGTTCTGCCCCATAGGTTCACCAGTCGAAGAAGTGATGCGAAGTGGAAGTACATAATCATCATACAAGCTTCCTAATTCCTCTATCTTGTTCAAATCGATTTTAATAGCAGCCGTCGCATTCAGCTCCCCACTCGGAATAGTCCATGAGTCTGCATCAAATGTATAAGTACCTGCCGGCAATATCTTATAGTATAAGTCCGACTGATTTTTATATTTCTCCCAATTATATTTCTGTAATGTATCAGGGTCTATCTCCATGGTCAGACAAATGTCCTTGTCATTAGCAGAAGTGCCATTCACACCAAAATAAATCGGAAGTATAGTCGTATTATCCTCAGCCACTTCTAAAGCATAATCTTGCCATCCATTGTGGACAATATACGAGTTCTTCTGAAACAATTCGTCTTCCAGTCCGTCACATGAGGAGATTCCTAACATCATCGAAATCAGCAGGCATCCCACGATTCCATATATATATCTTTTTTGTTTCATAACATGCTAAATTTAGTAAGTATTACCATCCGGGATTCTGTGTCATATTTACATTGCGTTTCAGTTCATAAGTGGGGAAAGGCCACAAATACATCCTTTGTTCAAACACCTTATGCACCGAAGTGATAATAGTCGGCTTGTAAAAATCAGCTACACGCTTTTCGTCATCACTGATATTTATGTTGCATCCTTGCAACAACTGATTTTCTTCTGTCATCGCGTCTTTCCAACGTCGTAAATCAAAATAACGCATACTGTTTTCTCCCAATAACTCAATCTGACGCTCTCTCTTCAGTTTCACACGGAAATCATTCGGATTATTATAGGTCTCATCAGTATAGTCAGGTACTCCGGCACGCATACGGATACGCTTTATAGCATACCGCATTTCATCGACATTACGCTGAATTTCAACATCAGCTCCTGTATAAGTCGTCAGATGATATACTTGTCCGGAAGTCAGCTCATTCAAAGCTTCAGCATAAATCAACAGTATTTCACCATAACGTATTGTCATCTCTGTCTTATCAACGAGATATCCGCCTTCCGTTCTCGAATCTTCCGAATTATAAAACTTCTTTAAAGTAATTCCCGTCAAAGGGCATTCTTCCTTAAATCCCTGCTTACCATCGTTCAAACCACGATAATAAAATATTTGTTTATCACGATAATCGGACTCGGAAGCACTGGAAGCTTCCCAAACAGATCCGTTATAAGCAATCGATGCGTAGAAACGAGGTTCACGATTATTATACATCAGATTAACTTTAGCCGGTAAGAACGGATTTTCTGTGGCATAAGCCTGTGTTGTAAAACCTTCTGTCACATAGTCATTCGTACTAGCAGCCTCTGTAATTGAACGTCCATCATTCATTGCATAAGCATTGACTTGCTTTTGTGTAACTGCCAAACGATTATTTCCTCTCAATGTTTTAGGAGTCGACTGATACGCCCAGTCATTAATATGCGCAGTTCCTTCCCTTGTTCTAGTAAATATCAACTCAGGATTTTTCGATCCAAGTATCGTACCATCAAAAATTGATTTATAAGAAAGCAACGGATCGACATCTGCCCAACCTTCCGGATAGTTCTTGTCCGAATAAAGTTCATTATAAGGTGGACGCTGAGAAGGTAAAACCGTAGCTTTCGGAGCTATAACATAAAGTTCATACAAATTGCTCGCCTTAGCCAATTCAATCACATCCTTAGCTGCAGCTGCCGCTTTCGCCCATTTAGTCTCATCATAAGTTTGAGATACCAATTGATTTCCATAGCAATCTTTCACATCAAAAAGGTCGATATTTCCATTGAAAAGCGGACTGGCAGCATAAAGCAAAACTCTGGCACGAAGCCCTAATGCAGCACCACGGGTGGGACGTCCCAAATTGTTGACTGTCCTTTTGATTGGCAGCGAGCGGGCAGTCTCAGCCAATTCTGCGTCTATAAAATCAACCACATTATCAAAAGGTTCACGGGATAATGACAGTTCCTCATAGGAAAGATTCACATCCAACCCTTCTGTCGGGATTAAAGGCACCGGGCCATAAACACGTATTAATGCCCAGTAACAATAAGCGCGTAGGAAACGTGCCTGTCCCTTCAAATCCGTTTTTTCATCCATCGTCAATTCCGGACAACGATCTACATTATCTATAAAAGTAGACGCTTTACGGATTCCCTCATAATATTTCCACAAGCGTGAGTTATTTCTATCATCATCACTAAGCTGATGGTCGGCACTGTAATTTCCTTCCACATACTCTTTCATATCCGGATGATAAAGATCATCGCTTGCCCAGCGAAACGGTTCGCGATACTCACCAATATTATCCATTACACTATATGCACTTGACAGCCATCCTTCTACATACACCCGCTTGGAAAAAGCAGAGTCTAATGATACCTGATCATAAAAATATTTATCCACATTGATATAATCGGTACATGCAGTAAATAAAAACGTACCTAAGGACAACAATATGGTATATAATAATTTCTTCATAATTCGACATTTTAAGATTAAAAGCTAAATTGGAGATAGCATGAGAATGTTTTATTGATTGGGTAGTTACTTCCATCTTCTCTGGTTCCTTCCGGATCCCACCATTTGAATGGAGCCCAAGTCAATAAGTTCTGTCCGATAAATCCAATACGTAAGTTGTTTACATAGAATTTCCGTGTCCATAACTGAGGAAAATCATAAGAAAGTTCTACATTTCTCAAACGCAGATATTTTCTGTCGTGCAGCCAGAATGTAGAAGCCCGATTATTCATATTATTATTGCCATACGTCAAACGTGGCCAATCGGCATTCGGATTTTCCGTAGCTTCTGTTCCCGAAATTTCTTTTGGAATCCAACGATTCCCCTCTACCATAACTTGCAGAATATTACCGGTACGACCATCATGGAAAGCATGCGGTCCGTTACCTCCCACAAAAAAGTCACATTTTCCTGTTCCCTGTAATAACATACTGAGATTCCAGTTTTTCCAGTTTGCGCTCAGACCAATACCATATTGAAGTCCTGGTTGCTGTCTGTATCCCAAAGGCACAATGTCATCATCATTAATGATTCCGTCTCCGTTTACATCCTTGTACTTTATATCACCCGGAAGGACTGCTTTATTTGCCAATCCTGCCTGTGATGGACTACGGTCTATATCTTCCTGATCCTTAAACAGTCCCAAGGCAATAAAACCGCGACTTTGATTCAACTGAAAACCTTTATCCATTTTATACCACAATTCATTAGCAGCCTCATCCTTATCAAGGATATCAGTAGTCTGATAAGTAAAATTAGCTCGGAGTTGTAGATTTACCTGACCTATTTGCTGAGTGAAAGCTATATTACCATCCCATCCGAAAGATTTCATTTTACCCACATTTGCCATTGGAGTCTGGTCAGCAAGTCCGGTCGTTAATGGCATTTGGTTACGCTGCATAAAAATATCATCACGTTTATCCACAAAATAGTCTACAGCTCCTGTGAATTTCCCATTGAGAACGCTGAAATCAACTCCTATATCATACTTTTTGGCTACCTCCCATGTCAAATTCGGAGTTCCTAAAGTTTTAATACGATAAGCTTGTACTCTATTAGTTTTAAATTCACCAAAATAATAAGCACCTCCATCATCCGTACTTACCAAAGAAATATAGGGAAAACGACGCCCTTGCAATTCATCATTACCCACCTCACCATAAGAAGCTCTGATTTTGAACATATCCAACCAAGGGGCGGCCTTCTTTATAAACGATTCTTCCGAAACAACCCATCCTGCAGATACGGCAGGGAAAAAGCCAAATTGTTTACCACTCTCAAAGTTTTCCGAACCAGTATATCCCCAGTTAAATTCAGCCATGTATCTATCTTTAAAAGCATACGTAAAGCGGCCAGAATAAGCTAAATTACGGTGTGGTATCGACCCTATCAAATCACTCTCATCAAAGTTTATATCTGAAGTTTCCTGTTGATAAACCATGGCAAACGCACCAACACGATGTTTCTGTGCAAACAGTCGACTATAGTCTAATGACGCTTGCAAATAATAGCGTTTGTCCCCACTCACCTCTTTTCTTTGACTCATTGCGGAAGCATTCTGCAATCTTTTCAAAACCAACTGGCCTTTCTCATCCCGATAGGACTCTGCTTCCCAAAGTTCTTCTTCCTTAGAACGAACTATCGTATTTTTGTTATATGTATCAAATGCAAAGACCCCGGAGAATTTCAACCCCTCTGTAATAAACTTTAAGTCTTGTTCCAAAGCCACACTAGTTTCAATCTTATTCTCCCAAATGGTGCGGTACCCCGTTTGCGTCATCCGATATTCTGGAGTTTTTGCCCCATTCACACTTGCCCACTGACCAGAAGACCATTTACGCGGTGACGAAAGCGGAGTAAAAGCAGCAAAAGATTCCCAAATATCTCCCGAACTGCTAGAAGGAGAATTGCGATTTACCAGCCATCCACCGACATTTACTTTCAAAACAGTTGTACGAGTCAGATTCATATCTACATTAGCGCGATAGTTATAACGTTCGTATGTAGAATTTGTATTATATTTATTTTCTGAACTGGAAGTTCGATAACGTCCGTCTTCACTTGTATATTGCCCCGATACGAAATAACGTACATTATCACTACCTCCTGAAAAACTTATATTCGCATAATAACTCGGTGCGCCACTTTTCAACATCAAATCTCTCCAGTCTATATTCGGATATAAATCTGAATCGAGCCCGTGTTGAATAATAGACATTTCTTCGTCAGTATATAATGGAGACTCATAACGTCCTACTCTCGCTTCATTTGCTAAACGCGCCCAATCATAAGCACTGGCATATTCAGGCACTTTTACAGGAGTATTCCAGTTGAAGCCTGCCTTCACATTTATCTTTACTTTTCCTTTTTCGCCGCGCTTGGTAGTAATCAGAACCACTCCATTTGCACCACGCTGTCCGTAAATAGCAGTAGCCGACGCATCTTTCAAAACAGAAAATGATTCAATATCTTCTACCGGAATCTCATTAAAGCTACGTTCAACACCATCTACGAGAATCAAAGCACCCGATTTTGCACCAAACGTACTCATACCACGAATCCAAAACTCAGACATATTTTCACCCGGTTCACCGCTACTCTGCATAGCTATAATACCAGGTACAACACCAGCTAACGCATTGGAAAGATTAGCACCCGGAGCATTCAGCTGTTTGATATCAACATTAGTAATAGCTCCTGTCAGTGTCTTCTTTTTCTGAACACCGCTAGATGTTATCACAACCTCATCGATCTTTGTATTATCTTCTACAATCTTTATCTTTAAATTGTTTCGATCTTTAATGGATAATACAGGAATCTCAACTGTCTGGTAACCAATGAAAGTCACCTGAATCACATCATAGGGCCCCACTTTAATAGAAAACTCTCCATCAAGATTAGTAACCGTACCCACACCCGGCTGATTTTTAGCAATAATCGACGCACCGGCAACAGGACCAAGATTATCTTCTACTACACCCTTGATTACAAATTCTTGCTTGTTCGTTTGTGCCCATGCAGTATTCGGCACAAACAGCATTACCATCAAGAGTAATACGATATATTTTTGAATATTATTCATGGATAATTCTTTTAATAAATTATTTATTCTACTGTCACACGACGAATGACATGGTTATCACGGTCAGCCACATATATTGAGTTATCCGGATACACCGTTACACATTCCGGCTGATTGAATTTTGCCTCTTCTGGCAGTCCGTCTCCAAAACCACTTTGCTCCGGTCGCCCGGCATATAAAGTAGCAGAACCTGCAGGAGTAATTTTCCGAATGATATGGTTATTACGTTCAGGTACAAACATATTGCCATCCTCATCAAATGCCATTTGTTCCGGCTTGTTCAAACGCACAGTAGCTCCTGTCCCATTTACATAACCACTCTCGTCCCATGCTCCGACAAAAAGAACCGGTACACCGAAAGTACGAGTAGAAGCATCATAAGGAACCTGATAGATACAATGACGATTACACACCGCTACATAAAGAATAGTACCTTCGGAGTTAAAAGTCATGCGGGTTTCTATTTCCATTGCATTGTTTATTCTGAAAAGAGGAGTGAAATCCTCATACTCCGGACCATCATAACGATAGATATAACCAGTTCCTTTATTGCAAAAGAATACTTCTCCTGTTTTCGGATGTACGGCAAGCCCTGTAGTTCCGACTTTCTTTGCTCTACAAAGTCCTCTTACATCCACAAAACCACCTTCTCGTGTCACATAAATAATGTTGAAGTCTGTTTTCGTATTTTCCTCATCTGTATATGAATACTGAGAAATATACAGTGTATCCTGATCCGGACTGAAAGCCAAACATGTAGGCGATTGGAACGGACCGCTAGAACACTGCACCAATGTTTCCACTTCACCGTTACGAGCACGGCGCAAAGCACCATTCTGTGTCTGACCACGACCTTCATCTACAAAAAATACCGTTCCGTCTTTATCAGTCAGCAAGAACCACGTCCTTTGCAGCTTAGAATTAGCATAGCTACCATCTTCACGGCCATTCATACCGTGTTGTCCCACCATAGTCGTCACATTACGTTTAAACTGATAACGGAATTTTGTCTCAGAAGCATACTCTTCTATATTATCGTCTTTACCTATAAACAGACGAACATAGCCTGTATCTGCACGTGCAGGGACAATGGCATAGATTACCTCATCGTCCATTCCTACAATAGCCGCTTCCTTATTATTAACAGTAACTTTCACATAATTGGGATCCGAACCAAAATTCTTTCCGCGGATAATCAATTGGGTGCCAATACCACCACTGTCAGGAGAGAAACTTTCAAACACTGATGGTGCATTCAAATCAGGAGGAAAAGTTTTACTTTGATTTATTGGGGTCAAATCATTGTTACACCCCCAAAATACAGACATCCCTATAAATAAAGATAATCCGATTTCAAGCTTGCGCTTCTTTAATAATTCAAGTTTCATAAGTTATTAAATTTAATTCAAACAAAAAAAATAAAAGATAAAGGAAAACACTACATACAAAAAGATAAGATGAGTGGAGGAGGATCGTGTGGTTGATTCATAGTTCTCAAGATATTTAGTTATACAAATTATATATTCTTGCTTTTCTAATGCAGCAGCAAAATTAGTATGTTTGCCAGATTTCTTATATTTCGACCATTATCTTTTGCTTCACACGGCAGGGATATTTACTATTTTGGCATGATTTGATAATATTTCTACCTCAATTAAAGAATCAAAATCCTCGCCAATAAAACAGAGATTAAATCAACAGGAATGATGAAAAGGCATTATGCCTCATATTTACCTTTCTGGCACCAACGTTTACTACAGACGTTTCAGGCTTTTCACCCTTCCTTTCCAACAGAACAGGAGACATATTATCATCCGGTCTACTTCCGGACTTCCTCCAAGTTTTTCATTCGGAATTCTTTTGGCGTACATCCATACTTTTCACGAAATACTTTAAAGAAAGTAACCTTATTTGAGAAGCCCGATTCAAAGACTATTTCATCAATCGTCTTCTGGGTCTTCAACAATAAATCCTTGGCCACATGCAAACGACACTCCTTTATCAAAATCGTAGGACTTTCTTCACCAATTTCTTCCATTTTCCGGTAAAGGCTGCGGACACTGATTGCCAAATGATCGGCTATAAAACGAGGAGTCAGCTCTTTTTCCTGAATATGGTCATTGATTATCTTCAAAACAGATTGCTGGAATTTCTTTGATTCTTTATGTGTCAGTTTTCCGTCCGTTTTTTCAAAAGAACTGATCGCTGAACTGAAATAGTCTTTCAGCACTTCCTTACGCTCTAGCATCTGGCAGACGGAAATGCGAAGATATTCCGCATTAAACGGTTTGGTGATATACATCTCTGCCCCTGCAGAAAGTGCAGCCATCTGCTGCTCCATTTCATGCCGTCCGGATACCATGATAATAGGAATGTGAGCCGTTTCTTTCACTGATTTAATTCGCTTCGTCAGTTCAATGCCTCCAATTCCCGGCATCATGACATCACAGATAATCACATTGGGATAGACTTCATTCATGACCTGTTCAATCCGCTCCGGATCTTGCAAAGTAACCACATTGAAATCGTTAGAGAAGATTTCACCAATGAACCACAACATTTCCAGTTCATCATCGATAACCAGTAGCGTTGGCCTCATCTTGTCAAATTCATAGTGAGGAAGTTTCAAGGCAAGTTGCGACTCTATCTTAGGGATATACTCCGAAGTTATTCGTTTAGAAGATGATACACCAGTGCTCACTTTCAATGGAGGTAATGACAACGTAAACAAAACCCAGCCGTCAGGAGTATTTTCCACTTTCAACGTTCCATTCAGCAGTTGGGCCATATTGTAAGAGATAGCAAGCCCCAGACCATTGCGGGAGAAGTTCTTTTCATCCTGATTTTCAAAGCTATCCAAAATAGCATAACGGTTGAATACATACTGGAAGTCTTCTTCCTTGATTGTACTTCCCTCATTGGCAACCCGGAGGACCAGCAGGTTTTCATCATTGGTATCCACTTCTATTTTAATACTTTTCCCATCCGGGGTGTATTTGAAAGCATTGGATATCAGATTGATAATAATGGTATTCAAAAAACCTTTGTCTGAGTTCCAGGAAACTTGCTCCGGTATCTTACTCAAGAAAGTGATATTTCGGGATTTAGCCATATCAACAAAGATCTTTGCCGTATTTTTCATTAAAGAAGATACATTCAAAGTCTCTATACGCACTTCCCGATTCCCCGTTTCGATACGGCGGAACTCGATCAGTTCGTGAATCAAGTTATTCAAGCGTTCCGCATTCGTCTGAATCATCTGAACGTAATCAATGACAAATTTGCTGAGTCCTTTCGATGACAGAATACGCCCGCAAGGACCATAGATAAGGGTCAATGGAGTACAAAATTCATGAGCTATGTTAGTGAAGAAACGAAGTTTCGACTCAAATACATTCTTTTGATGGCGCTGCTCTATTTCATTGAGCAGTTCCTGCTTTTTCCGCTTAGTACGGAGGATAAATGAGCGTACCAGCAGAGTGACCATCAGCAGCAGACATAAAGTATAAATAAGATATGCCCACCAAGAAGCATACCACGGGTCACCTATCCGGATTAACAAAGAATAGACATCACTCTCTTTATCAAATACACTATTGTAGTATTTCACCAATAAGGTATATTCGCCGGGGGCCATATTCGTAAAGGAGACAGAACTTTCTTTTCCATTATTGATCCATTGGTCACTCAAGCCTTTTAACTTATAGGAATAGGTACAGTTATTTCCGGTCAAGTAATCGACAGAAGTGAATGAAACTGCAAAGAAGTTCTGGTCATATTTCAGGTTCAACACTTCATTCTCCTTTTTCCGGGTGATGAATTCTCCCAGATTGTATTGTTCTCCAAAGATAGAGAGTTTATCAAAATAAATGGGAGGCATATAAAGCTGTTCGGGACGTCCGTCTGCCTGAATGGCTACAAATCCGTTGATTCCTCCAAAGAACAAGGTGCCTGTTTGCGGATCTCTGTAAGAAGCACCATCACTAAATTCAACAACTTTAAGCCCGTCACCAAAACCATAAGAACGGAATACATCTCTTTTGGTATCAAAATTAATCAAGCCTTGATTTGTACTCAGCCAGAAGTTATCAGGTGAGTGCCTCAGAATGGCATGAATAGTACTATTCAGAAAACCGTCTTTCGCATTAAACAGTTTATAAGAGTTTTCTGAAGTATACTTGATTACTCCATAAGTAGTACCGATCAAATAATTGTTTGCGTCATCTTTAACAATGGGCACTACCTTGTTCAAATTCATATTCTCATACTTATGAGTGGTCAACGGCTCCAATCCATTACTGATTTCATTGAAACGAAATACTCCAGACCCCATATTGCCGAATAGTAACCCCAAGCTGTCTCCTTTGCAAATGGTAAAGAAACAATTGGAACCGAACTCTCCGGCATTAGCCACATAGCGCTGCATATTTTCAAGAACCGGATGATCCGGTGTGCCTCCGATACGCGCTCTTACTATTCCCATTCCCACACTAGCCAACCACAATTCCGAATCTTCCGTTTCATAAATATCATGTATATATTTAATCTCCTCGTTATCAATCCAGAGAGGAATTTTCTTAATACGTCGCTCACGATACGAATAAAAATTCAATCCTTCCTCATCACCAATCCATAGTAAGTTACGGTTACTTCCCTTGATACAATAGACCGCATTGCTACCCAAACCACTGTTAGATATTGTCAAGACCTCCGAACGGCAGTCTGAAATATCCTTATCTACCTCATAATCATAGATCTTAAGTATACCATTTCCTTTAGTGCCGATCCAGAAAGTACGTTCTTTGTCAAGCAACAGCGCACGCACGGGACGTTCTATCTTTTCGGTATAGTTACTCAACACAACCGACTTTATAGAATAAAGAGGATTCGAATAAAGATAAACACCCTGCCCATCTGTAGCTATCCAGATAAGATCCTGAAAGCGATCTTTCACCAAGCTGAACACTCCGCTGTTTATAGGTAACGGCTGAATCTGATATTCATTGCTGCCTTTTGGCTTTTCCAATATAAGAACACCATCAATCATTAATCCGACAAAGAAGCTATCATGATATTTAATAATCGTGGAAATTCTGTCATGTGCCTGTATTTTCGTCCCCAAATTAACAACAAACTCTTTCTGCTTGCTTTCAATATAAAATGTATAAAGATTGTATTCCTTATCTACATAATAGATAGTCCCGTCATCATGAGTACAATAAATCAACGGTGTGTGGTGTTCCAAACCACTTTTTTGTGACGTCAACGTAATATTACCAGTAACGGAATCCTGCTGAAGATCGTAACACCGATTATACCCTCTCATTATTACCCACATGCGATTATTATTATCAAAGAAGAAAGTAATAACATCTGAAATCGGAATACCAGCAACATTGATTTTTTTAAAGACCCCTTCCTTTTTATGAAAATAGTAAACGCAGTCGCTATCCTTAATAATAAATAAGGTACCATGATTATCCTTATTCATCGGAAACAGTTTCTGAAATTCATAAAAACGTGTAATAGAATTCGTTTTACGGTCAAGACGAATCAAACTATAATAAGTCTGAAACCAATAAGTATCGTCACCGGTATAGATAATATTATCAATTTGATTGCCGGACAAGTAACCTTCCTTGTCACAGATCTTAAACTCTTCGACCGCCCGGCCATCATAGACATTGAGTCCATCACAAGTGCCAATCCACATCAGTCCTTTGTCGTCCTGGCACAGCGAAGTTATAGCACTGTTAGACATATATTCTTTGTCAGCAACCTGTTTCAGATTATAGGCGCCGGCTGTATTCATCAGTATATTAAGGCAGCAGAAGAAAAGTAAAATACAATGTTTTTTCATGGCATAGAATCCTTAGATTTGCAATATGACAAAGGTAAACAAAAAAACTATCCAGCACTTTTTTGGCGCAGAATATATGTAAAAATGCGTGCCAGTTTGGTTAATTACAGCGCCACGGAGCGATTTAGTATTTCCACTTCCTGCAGATGCATTCCTTTTCTCTCTATTTTCGTCACAGAAACTAATTTTATACATAAATTCATTTGTTCATGAAAACACATCTTTCATTTAAACACCTGTTATTTATTGGGGGTGCGGTGCTGTACAGCATGCATATTTCTGCCGTCAAGAATCCGGTAGACTATGTCAGTACGCTGGTAGGAACGCAATCCAAGTTTGAGTTATCGACCGGAAATACATATCCGGCTACGGCATTGCCGTGGGGAATGAACTTCTGGACACCGCAAACCGGCAAAATGGGCGACGGCTGGGCATACACTTACAATGCCGACAAAATCCGTGGCTTCAAACAAACACACCAGCCTAGTCCGTGGATGAACGATTATGGTCAGTTTGCCATCATGCCAATCACCGGCGGACTCGTATTCGACCAAGACCAACGTGCCAGTTGGTTCTCGCACAAAGCGGAAGTTGCCAAACCTTATTATTATAAGGTGTATCTCGCAGACCACGACGTTACTACGGAACTTGTACCCACGGAGCGTGCCGTTATGTTCCGTTTCACGTATCCGGAAACCAAGAATGCTTATGTCATTCTCGATGCATTCGATAAAGGTTCGTATGTAAAGGTGATTCCGGAAGAGAACAAAATCATCGGTTATTCCACCAGGAATAGCGGCGGGGTGCCGGAGAACTTCAAGAATTATTTTGTCATCAAGTTCGACAAGCCGTTTACCTTTACTTCCGGTGTAAAAGAGAATAACATCCTCCCGAACGAAACAGAAGTTGAGGGCAATCATACCGGAGCAATCATCGGATTCGCCACGAAGAAAGGAGAAATCGTTCATGCCCGTGTAGCTTCTTCCTTTATCAGCTACGAACAGGCGGAACTGAATCTCAAAGAATTGGGCAACAACAGCTTCGACCAGTTAGTCACTAAAGGAAAAGATATCTGGAACCGTGAAATGAGCAAAGTTGATGTAGAAGATGACAATATCGACAACCTGCGTACTTTCTATTCATGCTTGTATCGTTCCATGCTGTTCCCACGCAGTTTCTATGAAATAGATGCCAAAGGTCAAGTAGTGCACTACAGCCCTTACAATGGCAAAGTACTGCCCGGCTATATGTTCACAGATACCGGTTTCTGGGATACTTTCCGTTGCCTGTTCCCGTTCCTGAACCTGATGTATCCGTCTATGAACCAGAAGATGCAGGAAGGTCTGGTCAATGCTTATAAAGAAAGCGGCTTCCTACCGGAATGGGCAAGTCCCGGACACCGTGACTGCATGGTGGGCAACAACTCCGCTTCTGTTGTAGCCGATGCCTATATAAAAGGGCTCCGCGGATATGACATCGAAACGCTTTGGGAAGCATTGAAACACGATGCAAACGCCCATCTTCGCGGCACCGCCTCCGGACGTGTAGCTTACGAAGCATACAACCAACTGGGGTATGTCCCCAACAATATCGGTGTAGGTCAGAATGTTGCCCGCACGCTGGAATATGCTTACAACGACTGGACTATCTACACATTAGGAAAGAAACTGGGCAAACCGGCAAGCGAAATCGATATCTTCAAGCAACGTGCCCTCAACTACAAGAACGTTTACCAACCGGAACGCAAACTGATGGTAGGTAAGGACGACAAGGGGGTATTCAACCCGAAATTTGATGCAGTAGACTGGAGCGGTGAGTTCTGCGAAGGTAACAGCTGGCACTGGAGTTTCTGCGTATTCCACGATCCGGAAGGCTTAATCAATCTGATGGGAGGCAAGAAAGAGTTCAATACTATGATGGATTCCGTCTTTATCATTCCGGGTAAACTAGGCATGGAAAGCCGTGGCATGATTCATGAAATGCGCGAAATGCAAGTAATGAACATGGGGCAATACGCTCATGGCAATCAGCCCATCCAGCACATGGTTTACCTTTACAACTATTCGGGAGAACCCTGGAAAGCTCAATACTGGGTACGCGAAATCATGGATAAGCTGTATACAGCAGGTCCCGACGGATACTGCGGCGACGAAGACAACGGTCAGACTTCTGCCTGGTATGTCTTCTCGGCTTTAGGATTCTACACCGTTTGTCCGGGAACAGATCAATATATTCTGGGAACTCCTCTTTTCAAGTCAGCCAAACTGCATCTGGAAAATGGGAAAACCGTCACCATTAAAGCGAACAGCAATAGCGCCGACAACCGTTATGTGAAGGATATGAAGGTAAATGGCAAAACATTCACACGCAATTACCTGACACACGACCAATTGTTGAAGGGTGCGAATATCCAGTACCAGATGAGTCCGACTCCGAACAAACAACGGGGAACGACTGAAAAAGATATTCCCTATTCCCTCTCATTTGAATAAAATGTCGTATTTTTGGATGCTTTAAAGAATGATCTAATCCAAACAAACTAAAGAAAACATGAAACTAAGAAACCTTTTATTTATCGTCCTTGCGGCCATAGTCTTCTGCAACTGCCAGAGCTATCAGCCTACTTCGCTTACAGTTGCCTCCTACAACCTGAGAAATGCCAATGGTTCCGACTCCGCCCGCGGAAACGGTTGGGGACAGCGTTATCCGGTGATTGCCCAGATTGTGCAATACCATGACTTCGATATTTTCGGCACACAGGAATGTTTCCTTCACCAATTGAAAGATATGAAAGAAGCTCTCCCCGGTTATGACTATATCGGCGTAGGACGCGATGACGGTAAAGATAAAGGTGAACACTCTGCTATCTTCTACCGCACTGACAAATTCGATATCGTAGAGAAAGGAGATTTCTGGTTGTCGGAAACTCCGGATGTCCCGAGCAAAGGCTGGGATGCCGTATTGCCTCGTATTTGCAGCTGGGGACATTTCAAATGCAAAGATACCGGTTTTGAGTTCCTGTTCTTCAATCTCCACATGGACCATATCGGCAAGAAAGCCCGTGTGGAGAGCGCTTTCCTCGTACAGGAAAAGATGAAGGAGCTGGGAAGAGGCAAAAATCTGCCGGCCATCCTGACGGGTGACTTCAATGTCGACCAGACTCACCAGTCATACGATGCATTTGTCAGCAAAGGAGTACTTTGTGATTCTTATGAGAAATGTGACTACCGATATGCGACCAACGGTACTTTCAACAATTTCGATCCGAACAGTTTTACCGAAAGCCGCATCGACCATATCTTCGTTTCCCCTTCTTTCCACGTCAAGAGATACGGTGTGCTGACAGATACCTATCGGAGTGTACGGGAAAACAGTAAAAAGGAGGACGTGAGAGATTGTCCGGAGGAAATCACAATTAAGGCTTATGAAGCACGTACGCCATCCGACCACTTCCCTGTAAAAGTGGAACTGGAGTTTGACCAACGTCAGCAAAAATAAACCCGAATACTTCATTTTATAATCTGATACTGATATGAGAAATATATGTTTTGTAGCCTGCATGTTCTTGTGCCTTGTTTCCGCTTCCGGAAAAACGGCTAAGAATCATCCCTTCGTATCCATTGCCGACTCCATTCTCGACAATGTCCTGAATTTATATCAGACGGAGGACGGACTGCTTACCGAAACATATCCCGTGAATCCCGACCAGAAAATCACTTATCTGGCGGGTGGAGCCCAACAGAACGGAACGCTGAAAGCCTCCTTCCTGTGGCCCTATTCCGGGATGATGTCCGGTTGCGTAGCCATGTACCAGGCCACCGGAGACAAAAAGTACAAGAAGATACTGGAAAAGCGCATCCTGCCCGGACTGGAACAATACTGGGACGGAGAACGCCTTCCGGCATGCTATCAGTCATATCCCGCCAAATACGGCCAGCATGGACGCTACTACGATGACAACATCTGGATTGCACTGGATTATTGCGATTATTATCGTCTCACCCACAAAGCCGGCTATCTGAAAAAAGCCATCGCACTGTACGAATACATCTACAGCGGATGGAGCGACGAACTCGGCGGAGGAATCTTCTGGTGTGAACAGCAGAAAGAAGCGAAGCATACCTGTTCCAATGCTCCGTCAACGGTACTCGGTGTCAAGCTATACCGCCTGACAAAGGACAAAAAGTATCTGGACAAAGCAAAGGAAACTTACGCATGGACCAGAAAGAACTTATGTGATCCCACCGATTTCCTTTACTGGGACAATATCAACCTGAAAGGAAGCGTCTCTAAAGATAAATATGCCTACAACAGTGGACAAATGATTCAGGCAGGCGTATTGCTGTACGAGGAAACAGGAGACGAACAATACTTGCGCGATGCCCAGAAGACAGCCGCAGGGACCGATGCCTTTTTCCGTTCGAAAGCCGATAAGAAAGATCCGTCAGTCAAGGTACACAAAGACATGTCATGGTTTAATGTGATTTTGTTCAGAGGCTTCAAGGCGCTGGAGAAGATTGACCACAACCCGACTTATGTCAATGCGATGGCGGAGAATGCTCTCCATGCATGGAGAAATTACCGGGATGCCAACGGATTGCTGGGAAGAGACTGGTCGGGACATAACGAGGAGCCTTACAAATGGCTGCTGGATAATGCCTGCCTGATCGAGTTATTCGCCGAGATCGAGAAATGAAACTTTGATTATTAACCATTACATGAATTAAAGAAAACAATCACCATGAATATAACCAAAACACTTTGCCTTTGCGCGGCACTTTCGGGTGCTGCCGGCATACAAGCAATGGAAAACTGCGAACTTGTCACTAAACAAGACAACACGCGGGTCAACACTTATCAGACCAACCGACCCGAAGTATCCAAACGCCTGTTCGTATCTCAGGAAGTGGAGCAACAAATTGCCCGCATCAAGCAATTACTGACGAATGCGAAACTGGCCTGGATGTTCGAAAACTGTTTCCCGAACACACTGGATACGACCGTTCATTTTGACGGAAAAGAGGATACTTTCGTATACACCGGAGACATCCACGCCATGTGGCTTCGCGATTCCGGTGCCCAGGTATGGCCGTATGTGCAGCTTGCCAATAAAGACCCCGAACTGAAAAAGATGCTGGCAGGAGTCATCAACCGCCAATTCAAATGTATCAATATCGACCCATACGCCAACGCCTTCAATATGAACTCCGAAGGAGGCGAATGGATGAGTGACCTGACGGACATGAAACCGGAACTTCACGAACGCAAATGGGAAATCGACTCCCTGTGTTATCCGATCCGTCTGGCTTACCATTACTGGAAAACAACGGGGGATGCCAGCGTCTTCTCCGACGAATGGCTGCAGGCTATTGCAAACGTACTGAAAACATTCAAGGAACAACAGCGCAAGGACGATGCGAAAGGTCCGTACAGATTCCAACGCAAAACCGAACGCGCACTCGACACCATGACCAACGACGGCTGGGGTAATCCGGTGAAACCTGTCGGACTGATCGCTTCCGCTTTCCGCCCTTCGGATGACGCTACAACCTTCCAGTTCCTCGTTCCTTCCAACTTCTTTGCCGTAACTTCTCTGCGCAAAGCAGCCGAAATACTGAACACAGTGAACAAGAAACCGGCTTTGGCCAAAGAATGTACCACATTGGCGGATGAAGTTGAAAAAGCATTGAAGAAATATGCTGTCTACAACCACTGTCTCTTATACACATCTGACGCTGCCGACGACTTAATAGGTGTAG
>ERZ1027194.159-NODE-159-length-32306-cov-8.186785_pt1 | contig 32306 bp, 17 predicted proteins | sample MGYA00519246_ERZ1027194 | MGnify/ENA primary metagenome ERZ1027194 (study PRJEB26926, sample SAMN06164505) | human gut metagenome | biome: ENVO:00009003; feature: ENVO:2100002; material: ENVO:00002003 | host: Homo sapiens | place: USA | collected 2012 ...
AGATATTTCATAATTTAATGAAGAATTAAGAATGAAGAATTATGAATGAAGAAAAGTGACCGGTGGAGTTTCTGCCTGATACTAAATTCATCATTTTTAGTTCTTCATTCTTCATTTATTATTATACGTTGAAGCGGAAGTGCATGATGTCGCCATCCTGTACTACATATTCTTTTCCTTCCACACCCAGTTTCCCGGCTTCCTTGACGGCTGCTTCCGAACCGTATTGGATATAATCATCGTATTTGATTACTTCTGCACGGATAAATCCTTTTTCGAAGTCAGTATGGATTACACCTGCACATTGCGGAGCTTTCCATCCTTTCTCATAAGTCCATGCACGTACTTCCTGTACGCCCGCTGTGAAGTAGGTTTCGAGGTTCAGCAGCTTGTAAGCTGATTTGATAAGACGTGCAACACCCGATTCTTCCAGGCCTACTTCGGCAAGGAACATCTGGCGGTCTTCGTATGTTTCCAGTTCTGCGATGTCTGCTTCGGTTTTTGCAGCGACAACGAGGATTTCTGCGTTTTCATCCTTTACAGCTTCACGAACCATGTCTACGTATTTGTTGCCGTTTACGGCACTTGCTTCGTCTACGTTGCAGACGTACATTACCGGTTTGCTGGTCAACAGGAAAAGTTCGTGAGCGATTTTCTGCTCGTCTTTTGTTTCAAAGGTCACGGTACGTGCGGATTTTCCTTGTTCCAGAGCATCCTTGTATTGCACGAGTACGTCATAAGCTTGTTTGGCAGCTTTGTCTCCACCTGTCTGAGCTTGTTTTTGTACTTTCTGTATACGGCTTTCGATTGTTTCCAGGTCTTTCAGCTGAAGTTCATAGTCGATAATTTCCTTATCGCGGACGGGGTTTACGCTTCCGTCTACGTGTGTCACGTTATCATCGTCGAAGCAACGAAGTACATGGATGATTGCGTCTGTTTCGCGGATATTGGCAAGGAACTTGTTTCCCAGTCCTTCGCCTTTGCTTGCACCTTTCACCAGTCCGGCGATGTCTACGATTTCTACTGTTGTAGGAACAATTCGTTGGGGGTGTACCAACTCTGCCAGTGCGTTCAGACGTTCATCGGGAACGGTGATAACACCTACATTCGGTTCGATTGTACAGAAGGGGAAGTTTGCCGCTTGCGCTTTTGCGTTTGACAAACAGTTGAAAAGTGTCGATTTACCTACATTCGGAAGTCCGACAATACCACATTGCAATGCCATATTAATCTATTATTTCTTTTATTATGATCCATACATGTGAGCAATGGGTTGGCACTAATCTCCCGATAAAAACAGTCCTGATTGCCAACTTGCTCATTTTAGTTTGCAAAGATAATCATTTTTTGAGCTAATGAGGGAAACTTGGTATACTTTCTGTCTTTTTCTGATAATTGTGCAGGCTTGGAAAAAGGTCTGGAGCAAATTGACAAAATGAATTTTTAATCTCTTTAGAAGGTCCTTTTTCTGCCTGGCGGCAGGAACGGATGGAAATAAAGGAATGAAAATCTGTATTTCGTTCATAAATAGGGTGGTATATGAATCTTTACAATTCTAATAATTCGGTATTCATACCTTTCCTGTCAAATGGGGTAGCTTGACTTGTTGGATACCGTTAGCTGACATGCAGAACATTAATGGCTGACATGTCAGGTAGCCTTACTCAACGTGTCAGTCATTAATGTGCTGCAAGTTGGATATATATATTCTGCATGTCAGATAACAACACTTTTGCATAATCTTCCATTCAAACGGGACAGATATACAGATCATCTGTATATTCATGCATTGCCTTATTTCCCCGAAGGCTGGTTTGCTCGTTTTTAAAAATGCATCTGTCAGCAGAATCGTCAATATGGTGCCATTAGTCTTCTTATTCTTCGGTTTTTCTCTCTACTCGAAAATGATTAAGGATAAGGTGAAGGTCCAGTATCTATTCGATAAAGGGGTTAGGAAGCTGTAAAGTCTAGTACTTGGCTTGATACTTCTTATAAAAGATTAGGAACAAGGTAAATCCGATCAGCGCAAACGGAACACCTGTCAAGGCAGGATAGCGATAGCCACCACTAACTGCAAGTCCTCCTGCATAAGCACCGATAGCATTTCCCAAATTGAACGCAACTTGTACGCAGGCAGCTCCCAACATCTCTCCACCTTTAGCTACCCGGATAATCAATAGTTGCTCCGGACTGGAGACAGCAAACAGTCCTGCTGTACAGAGGCACATCAGTAGAGCAGCCGCCCATTTGTAAGGAGAGAGGAAGAAGATAAGCAGCAGCATCAGACAGATAAGTGCTTGTGCAGCAGTACCTACCTTTCCGGGAGAGTAACGGTCAGAGAGTCGTCCACTGATCAGATTGCCCATGACCATACCGAATCCGGCAAGAATCATCAGAGGGGTGATGCTTTCGGCAGAGAAACCGGAAACATTTGTCAACATGGGATTAATATAGCTGTACCAGCAGAATACACCGCCATTTCCCAATGCCGTAGCACCGAGAATCAGCCAAGGAGCCGGAGTTTTGAGAAAGCGGAACTGTCCTTTGAAGCCGGTATCTTTCAGTCCTTCTACATGAGGAACCCATCGCCAGATATAATACAGAATGACGATTCCCCAAAGACCTACCAGCAGGAAGGTAGCACGCCACGAAAGCATGGTGCTTAAAGAAGTTCCCAATGGTACACCGAATAGGTTGGCAATGGTCATTCCGGCAATCATGATGGAGACAGCTTCCGAGCTTTTACCTTTATCGGCAAGTCTTTCTGCCACAATAGAACCTACTCCGAAATAGGCTCCATGAGGAAGTCCGGAGATGAATCGGGAAATAAGCAGCATCCAGTAACTAGGTGATAAGGCTGCACAGATATTACCTATCATAATCAGGGTGACTAATACCAGCAATATATGTTTTAATGGATACTTCCGGGCCAATGTTAATACGGGGGCACCTACACAAACCCCCAATGCATAGGCGGAAATAAAATGCCCGGCAGTAGGGATACTTATCTGTAAATCTCTCGCTACATTGGGCAGTATACCCATCATCACAAACTCTGCGATACCCAATCCGAGGGTACCGAATGCCAATGCAATAAGACTCTTCTTCATACGAAACTTAACCTAATACCTGTTACTTTTTTTACCTTACTTTATTTAAAAGTGACTTTTATCGGAGCGCAAAGGTAAAACAAAATATCTCAGGGTGAGTTCGCCATGAAAGATTTTGATTTAAATCAATTTATACGGTTTAGAGGTAGGACGGATATATGGAGTTATCCACTAATAGCTCAATCCGGGAGAAAGGAAAAGGGAGTCAGTTCAATGAGTAGTCCGATTAAATACAATGACTTTAAACCGCTTTTTTGAGGATTTTATAAGAGATTATTTACAAATATTCTTTAAATATCAGATAGTTAATAATTTCTTTATAGCCGGGCTCTTAATAATTTGTCGGATACTTCATATCTGTTTTATCCTGGTGTGACCAGATTTATGGCCATTATTAGAAATGTAATTATTGCAAATATAATAATTATCCTCCGTCTGTTTTTTAATGGCCTCATTTATCATAATAATTGTAAGAAAGGCTTGAGGTTTCTGAAAGACTTTTATCTTTGCAGTAATAATATGCATAGACTATGAGAAAGATTGTTTTGATTTTCGTGACAGTTGTCCTTCCCTGTTTGCTTTGTGCAAGAAATGATGATAAGAGTACCGACGCGTTGCTTCGTCAGATTGATGGTATCATTAAGAACCGCCAGACTTACGGAGCAGAGAAGGAAGCTCGTATTGCTGACCTGAAGAAACTACTTTCGGAAGCAACTTCCGATGAACAGCGTTATGGGTTTTGTGGCAGGCTCTTCGATGAATATCGGGCCTATAATCTGGATTCTTCTTATGTATATGCACAAAAAAAGCAGAATCTGGCTTCTCATATGGGAAAACAAGATTATCTGGATGATTCCGCGATGAATATGGCAGAGGTAATGGGAACAACCGGAATGTATAAAGAAGCTCTGGAGCAGCTGGGGCAGATAGACAAGAAGACATTGCCCGATTATCTGTATTCCTATTACTATCATTTATATCGTACCATCTATGGACTGATGGGAGACTATGCCGTCACGGAAAAAGAAAAGAAGGCATATTACCGGATGACAGACCTGTATCGGGACTCTCTTTTGCAGATAAATGCTTCCGATTCTTTGGGGCACGTATTAGTCATGGCTGATAAATGTATAGTCCATGCCCAATATGATGAAGCAATTCGTATGCTGATGGATTATTACGGAAGACCTTCGATGGATGAACACTCCAAAGCTATGATTACTTACACCCTTTCAGAAGGATATCGCCTGAAGGGAGATAAAAAAGGGCAAAAGCACTATCTGGCTCTTTCGGCTATTGCCGATTTGAAATCGGCGGTGAAAGAATATGTATCTCTTCGGAAACTGGCCTCTCTTGTCTATGAGGACGGAGATATAGACCGCGCTTATAATTATCTGAAGTGCTCGTTAGAAGATGCTACTCTTTGCAATGCCCGTCTGCGTACATTAGAAATCTCTCAGGTGTTCCCTATCATCGATCAGGCCTACCAACTGAAAGCGAAGCGGCAGCAACAGGAAATGAAGATATCGCTGATCTGTATTAGCTTGCTTTCTATCTTTTTGCTGGTAGCTGTCTTCTTTGTTTATAAACAGATGAAGAAAGTGGCGGCAGCCCGTCGTGAAGTGCTTGACACCAATACACTGTTGCAAGAGCTGAATGAAGAACTTCATCACTCCAATTCACAACTGAAAGAGATGAACCATACGCTTTCAGAAACGAACTATATCAAAGAAGAGTATATCGGGCGATATATGGACCAATGTTCTACATACCTCGACAAAATGGATCTGTACCGTCGCTCTCTGAATAAGACTGCGGCTGCTGGTAAGGTTGAAGAACTCTATAAAGCAATCAAATCCTCCCAATTCCTCGAAGAAGAATTGAAAGAGTTCTATGCTAATTTCGATATGACCTTCCTGCAGCTCTTCCCCAACTTCGTGGAAGAATTCAATGCTCTGCTCGTTGAGCCGATGCAACCTAAGGCGGGAGAACTATTAAATACCGAGCTTCGTATCTTTGCTCTTATCCGGCTGGGGATTACGGATAGTACGAAGATTGCCCAATTCCTGCGTTATTCTGTTACTACCATCTACAATTACCGGACGCGTGTCCGTAATAAAGCACTTGGCGAACGAGATGAGTTTGAGGCTAAAGTGATGAAAATAGGTAAGGTAGAAGAGAAGGTTGCGGAGACGGAAGAGAAAGCCGCCCGCCCGGAATAGAGAAAATGAAGGGAAAAGTGAAAACCGGTAAGACGAAAAAGTAAGAAAACCACTACTTTTTTAGCATAATTGTTATTCTATAATAATCTTATTATTAATGGTTTATACTGTATGTTACTGTATAAATCACTATATTTTTGCTATCTCTCAAAAGAAGCGGGTTTAATTGTGGATACTTTTGTTTTAGCGAGAACAAATAGTAATCCTAATATTAACTTTAAATTATTGTACATGAAACAGAGCATGAAGTCGAAAGGCTTTGAACGCCGCCTCTTATTAATAATGTGGGGCTTGTTCCTATCTCTTAGTGCATTTGCACAACAGATTACAGTAAAAGGACATGTGGCAGACGCCGCAGGTGAGCCGGTTATCGGTGCCAGCGTGATAGAAGGGAAATCCACGAATGGTACGATTACTGATATAGACGGTAACTTCTCATTAAGTGTTTCAGCCAACAGCACACTGACTGTCTCTTTTGTCGGCTATAAGACGCAAACCATTTCGGTGAACGGGAAAACCTCGTTGAAAGTAACTTTGCAGGAAGATACGGAAGTATTGGATGAAGTAGTTGTAATAGGTTACGGAACAATGAAAAAGAGCGATTTGACCGGTGCCGTGTCTTCTGTCGGGGTGAAAGATATCAAAGACTCTCCGGTAGCCAATATCGGTCAGGCGATGCAAGGCAAGGTATCCGGCGTACAGATTATCGATGCCGGTAAGCCGGGTGACAATGTTACCATTAAAATCCGTGGCTTGGGAACGATCAATAACAGTAACCCTTTGATTGTCATCGACGGAATCCCTACCGACTTGGGATTGTCTTCTCTGAACATGGCTGATGTAGAGCGGGTAGACGTATTGAAAGATGCTTCGGCAACGGCTATCTACGGTTCGCGTGGTGCAAATGGTGTAGTGATGATTACCAGCAAACGTGGTGCAGAAGGTGCGGGAAAGGTAACGGTAAATGCAAACTGGGCGGTTCAGAATGCGACCAAGGTGCCCGATATGCTGAACGCCGCTCAATATGCTGCCCTGAGCAATGATATGCTGTCTAATAATGATGATAATACAAACCCTTACTGGGCAGACCCTTCTTTATTGGGAGCAGGAACGAACTGGCTGGATGAGATGCTGCGCACGGGAGTGAAACAAAGTTACTCTGTGAGCTACTCCGGCGGTACGGAGAAGGCTCATTACTATGTATCCGGTGGTTTCCTCGATCAGTCCGGTATCGTAGAAAGCGTTAATTACCGTCGTTTCAATTTCCAGGCCAACAGCGATGCTCAGGTCAATAAGTGGCTGAAGTTCACGACTAACCTGACGTTCAGTACCGATGTGAAAGAAGGTGGATCTTACAGTATCGGAGATGCAATGAAAGCACTTCCCACCCAGCCGGTGAAGAATGAAGACGGCAGTTGGAGCGGTCCCGGGCAGGAGGCGCAATGGTACGGAAGTATTCGCAACCCGATCGGTACACTGCACATGATGACCAATGAGACCAAAGGATATAACTTTCTGGCAAATATTACCGGAGAGATCACCTTTACCAAATGGCTGAAGCTGAAAAGTACCTTCGGTTATGATGCCAAATTCTGGTTTGCCGACAACTTTACTCCGGCTTATAACTGGAAACCGAACCCGGTAGAAGAATCCTCCCGCTATAAAAGCGATAACAAGTCGTTCACCTATTTGTGGGACAATTATTTTGTATTCGATCATACTTTCGCCCGGAAACATCGTGTGGGTGTCATGGCTGGTTCTTCTGCTCAATGGAACAACTACGACTATCTGAATGCTCAAAAGAATATCTTCATGTTTGATAATATCCACGAGATGGACAACGGCGAGAAGATGTACAGTCTCGGCGGTAGCCAGAGTGACTGGGCACTGCTTTCTCTGATGGCACGTCTCAACTATTCTTACGAAGATAAATACCTGCTCACAGCCACTGTACGTCGTGACGGTTCTTCCCGTTTCGGCAAGAACAACCGTTGGGGAACTTTCCCTTCCGTCTCTCTGGCATGGCGCATTTCTCAGGAAGACTGGTTTCCGAAAGACAACAACTTCCTGATGAACGATCTCAAACTACGCATCGGATACGGTGTGACCGGTAATCAGGAAATCGGTAACTACGGTTTTGTTGCTTCCTATAATACGGGAGTCTATCCTTTCGGCAACAATAATTCTACCGCTTTGGTATCGACCACCCTTTCCAATCCGAATATTCATTGGGAAGAAGTGCGCCAGACCAACTTCGGTGTAGATATGAGCCTGTTCAACTCACGTGTCAACCTTTCGCTGGATGCATATATCAAGAAGACAACCGATATGTTGGTGAAAGCTTCCATTCCTATCACTTCCGGCTTTGAAGATACTACCGAAACCTTCACTAATGCCGGCAAGATGCGTAATAAGGGAGTGGAAATGACCCTGCGTACCATCAATATGAAAGGTCTTTTCTCTTGGGAATCTGCTTTGACGGCTACCTATAACAAGAACGAAATTCTGGACTTGAACAGTGAGACCCCGATGTTTATCAATCAGATGGGCAACTCCTACGTGACTATGCTCAGAGCCGGTTATCCGATTAATGTATTCTATGGATATGTGACTGACGGGCTTTTCCAGAACTGGGATGAGGTAAACCGCCACGCTACCCAGCCGGGAGCCGCTCCGGGTGATATCCGTTTCCGGGACTTGAATAACGACGGAGTCATCAACGATGAAGACCGTACCGTAATCGGCAATCCGAACCCGAACTGGTTCTTCTCTCTGACCAACAATTTTTCTTATAAGGGATGGGAACTCTCTGTTTTCCTGCAAGGTGTATCGGGTAATAAAATTTATAATGCCAACAATGTAGACAACGAAGGAATGGCAGCCGCTTACAACCAGACCACAGCCGTATTGAACCGCTGGACAGGCGAAGGAACTAGCAACTCCATGCCCCGCGCTATCTGGGGAGACCCGAATCAGAACTGCCGTGTATCCGACAGATTTGTAGAAAACGGTTCATACCTCCGTCTGAAGAACATTACACTTTCGTATACACTGCCCAAAAAGTGGATGCAAAAGATTCAGCTGGAAAATGCCCGCATCTCCTTCTCTTGCGAGAATGTGGCCACTATTACCGGATATTCCGGCTTCGACCCGGAAGTTGACGTCAATGGTATCGACAGCAGCCGCTACCCGATTTCACGTACATTCAGCATGGGTTTGAACTTTAACTTTTAAATCAGGAGGAAGAATATGAAAAAGATAACAACTTTGGTGATGATGTTTGCCATGCTGGCATTGACATCATGCAACGATTTCTTAGATAAATATCCTAAATATGGAGTCGATCCCGAATCGGAAGTAACGAACGAGATTGCTGTGGCACTGACCACTGCCTGCTATAAGACTCTCCAGTCGTCCAATATGTACAACCAGCGTATATGGAGCCTCGATATCATTGCGGGCAACAGTGAGGTAGGTGCCGGAGGGGGAACCGACGGACTGGAAACTGTTCAGGCTTCCAACTTCATAGCCCAGAGCGATAATGGCTTTGCCTTGTACGTATGGCGCTCTCCGTGGGTAGGTATCGGACGTTGCAACATCGTACTTTCCAATCTGCCTTCGGCTGCTGTCTCTGATGAGATAAAGACCCGTTGCATGGGTGAAGCGTATTTCCTGCGTGCACATTATTATTATATTCTGGTGCGTCTGTATGGAGGTGTACCTTTGCGCCTGCAACCGTTTGAACCGGGAGAATCTACGGATATTGCCCGTAATACGGTAGATGAGGTATATGCCCAGATTCTTTCCGACTGTAAGAATGCAGTGACGATGCTTCCTCCGAAGAGCAGTTATGGAGACAGCGACAGAGGGCGTGCCTGCAAAGAAGCCGCAATGGCCATGCTGGCGGATATTTACCTGACACTTGCTCCTAACCATCGCGAATACTATGATGAAGTCGTGACTCTATGCAATGACATTGCCGCGATGGGATATGATCTGACTCAATGCAATTATGCCGATAACTTCGATGCTACCATCAACAATGGTGCGGAATCCCTTTTCGAAGTACAATACTCCGGAAGCACGGAATATGACTTCTGGGGCGGTGATAACCAGTCATCCTGGCTGTCGACTTTCATGGGACCTCGTAATTCAAGTCTGGTAGCCGGTGCTTATGGATGGAACCTGCCTACAGAAGAGTTCTTCAAGCAATACGAAGACGGTGATTTACGGAAAGACATAACTGTATTGTATCAGGGCTGTCCCGCTTTTGACGGCATGGAGTACAGACGTTCCTGGTCGAATACAGGTTATAATGTGCGCAAGTTCCTTGTGTCGAAGACCGTCTCTCCGGAGTATAATACCAACCCCAACAACTTCGTAGTATACCGCTATGCGGATGTCCTGCTGAAGAAAGCGGAAGCATTGAACGAACAGGGACATCCCGAACAGGCTGCCGGACCTCTGAACATCGTTCGTCAGCGTGCCGGGCTGGCAGATGTGCCGGCTACCCTGACCCAGACCGAAATGAGGGAGAAGATTATTCACGAGCGCCGGATGGAGCTAGCTTTTGAAGGACACCGCTGGTTTGATATGATCCGTATTGATAATGGAAACTATGCGCTGGCATTCCTGAAATCCATCGGTAAGAATAATGTGACCAAAGAACGCCTCCTGCTGCCTATTCCGCAGACAGAGATGGACTCCAATCATCTGATGACTCAGAATCCCGGTTATTAATCCGTTTTATAATCATTCATTTAGATCAATAATATGATGAAGAAATATATATATCAGTTGTTATGCTCTCTTTTCATCGGCGGAACCATGGTTGCCTGTGCCGAGGATTATATGGAGACAGATAAAGGACATGATACCCTTACCCTTTCGGTGAATCAGCAGGAGCTGGTGTTGAACGAGAAGAACCATAGTCAGGAAGCGCTTGCCCTTTCGTGGACTACCGGAACGAATTACGGAAGCGGTAACCGCATCTCTTATACGCTGGAACTGGCTGAGGCAGGAACAGACTTTGCCAATGCTTACTCAGTAGATTTGGGCACAGGAACGTACCAGTGGACAAAGAAAGTAGAAGAACTTAACCAGTTTCTGAATACGCAGCTTGGTATCGGCTATGCAGTGAAAGCAGAGCTGGAAGCACGTATCACAGCTGTCGTTGCCGGAATGGAAGATCAGAAGCAGAGTGCAACGGCTGCCTTCACGGTGACTACTTACCAGCCGGTTACTACCACACTTTACTTGATTGGCGACGCTACTCCGAAAGGATGGAGTGCCGACGAAGCGACGGCAATGGAGCGTACGGACAACGGACAGTTTACGTGGACCGGAAAACTGACAGCAGGATCGTTTAAGTTTATAACGACTTTGGGAGACTTCCTGCCGTCATACAACCGTGACGCCAGTGCCGGAGAAGCGCTCAAACTAACCTACCGCACATCAGGCGACCAGCCGGACGAACCGTTCACAATGAGTGAAGAAGGAACGTACATTGTAAAAGTAGACCTGCTCGACTTGTCGCTGACTCTTACCGAAACGGAAGCCATCGGCTGGAGATTTGAAGAATTTTTCATTGTCGGCTCGTTTACCGGTGACAATGGCTGGGGATTTGAAGCACTGTCCAAAGATGCCGTTCAGATGGATTTGTTCCATTATGGAGCTGTCATCCCCTGGAAAGCAGACGGAGAATTTAAATTCGCTTCTGTGGCAGACTTCGGTCAGTCGGATGCCTTCTTTCATCCTGCTACAGCAAATGCTCCGTACACTTCGACATCCGTAGTACTCGGAGGCGAGGATAATAAATGGCAAATGAAGGAAGCCGAATGCGGCAAACCTTATAAAGTACTGTTCTACACAGGCAAAGGAAAAGAAAAGATGCTGATGCGTCCGTTCACTCCTTACGAAGGATTGTATCTGGTAGGTGAGGCAACTCTGAACGGATGGAGCCTGGACAATGCTACCCCGATGACGAAGAGTGCCGACAGTCCTTACGTCTTCACATGGAGCGGTACGCTGAAAGCCGGTGAGATGAAGATTTCATGCGATAAGCAGTCCGACTGGGGCGGAGACTGGTTTATGGCGGATAAGAATGGCAAGACTCCGACGGGTGAGGTGGAAACAGCCTTGTTCGTCACCAAGTCTGACGCAGAGTTGAGCAGCATGTATCCGGATGCGGACTTGGGTGGTCTGGATAATAAGTGGAATATTCAGGAAGCCGGTTCTTATCGGATTACGATTGACCAGTTGAAAGAGACGATCTCGATTGTGAAACAATAAAACAAGAATTCAAGATGAAGAAAATAATATACTTGGCAGCTGCTTTCCTGTGTATGGCATGCAGTGATGATCATGAGTCGGACCAGCAGCATGGAGGAGCTTCGGGAAGTGTGACCGAAGTGACTCCGGTAACATCGGACTTAAGTGTCGGCCTGTCGACGGATAAGGCTTTCTATAAACCGGGAGAAAAGGTGGTATTTACGGCAGACAACGCTCTGCCTGCCGGAACCAAAGTACGTTATCGCCTTTCGGGTGAAACAGTCGGAGAGGAGTCGGTAAACGGTACCGGCTGGACGTGGCAGCCGCCTGCCACCGATTTCAAAGGATACATGGCAGAGGTTTACCGTCAGGAAAATGGCACGGATGTGATAGTCGGCACGATTGCGGTAGATGTATCCAGTGACCCGGCACGTTTCCCGCGCTACGGTTTTGTCGCTGATTTCAGTCAGGAGAAGACAGCTGCGAAGACGCAGGAAGAGATGGCATATCTGAACCGTCACCATATCAACTGGGTGCAGTTTCAGGACTGGCACAATAAGCACCACTGGCCGTTGGGCGGCACACGCACGCAGTTGGACGAGGTATATATGGACATTGCTAACCGTGAGGTTTATACAAGTTCGGTGAAGAACTACATTGAAGCACAACACCGTTTCGGTATGAAATCCATGTTCTACAATCTTTGTTTCGGAGCCTTGAAAGATGCTGCCGAGGATGGAGTAAAGGAAGAATGGTACTTGTTTAAGGATGCTTCTCATACCACTAAGGACAGTCACGACCTGCCGGGCGGATGGAAAAGTAATATCTATCTGGTAGACCCTTCCAACAAGGAATGGCAGGAATATCTTGCCGAAAGGAATGACGATGTGTATGCTAATTTCGCCTTCGACGGTTATCAGATAGACCAGTTGGGAAGACGCAGTACTCTTTACGATTACAGCGGTACTCCTGTCAACCTGCGCGAGGGATACGCCTCTTTTATAGAAGCGATGAAGCAGGTTCATCCGGACAAGAGTCTGGTGATGAACGCAGTCAGCCGTTACGGTGCCCGCCAGATAGGGGAGAGCGGCAAAGTCGATTTCTTCTATAATGAAGTATGGGCGGATGAGGCCGACTTTACCAATCTGAAAGCTATTCTTTATGAGAATGGAGTATATGGTAACTACCGGTTGAATACGGTTTTTGCAGCCTACATGAATTATAACAAGGCAGATAACCGGGGAGAGTTTAATACGCCGGGTATCTTGCTGACGGATGCCGTAATGTTTGCTTTGGGTGGTTCGCACCTCGAACTGGGAGGCGATCATATGCTGTGCAAGGAATATTTCCCGAATGAGAACCTGACCATGAGCGAAGAGCTGAAAACGGCGATGGTTCATTACTACGACTTCCTGACGTCGTATCAGAATCTGCTTCGCGACGGAGGAACAGAGAACAGCATCACCATGAACTGTACCAACGGCGAAATGAAGTTGAATGTATGGCCTCCCCAACAAGGGTCGGTCACTACCTATGCCAAACAGGTGGGCGACAAGCAGGTGATACATCTCCTTAACTTCTCGCAAGCGAACAGCCTGAGCTGGAGAGACGTGGACGGCACTATGCCGGAACCGGCTTTGATTACGAAAGCGGCTTTGCAGATGAATCTGCCGGCAAAGGTGAACAAGCTGTGGGTAGCATCGCCGGATGTACACGGGGGAGCTTTGCAGGAGCTGGCTTTTACACAAGAGAACGGAGTCGTTTCTTTCACTTTGCCTTCTCTGAAATATTGGACCATGATTGTAGCTGAATAAGGTGGCTGAGACAGAATGAATAAAATGACAGGTATGAAGATTAGATACAGGTTTTGGGTGTGGGCACTGTGCCTGATGTTTCCAACGCTGGTATGGGCGGAAAATGCGGTACGTACATGCACCTCTTTTACACAGCAAGGGCGCCGGGTGACTTTTCACCTGGCGGACAGCGCTGCGTTGCAGTTGCAGCTTTGCAGCCCTTCGGTAGTCAAGGTCTGGTTTTCGCCGGACGGAACGCTGCAACGGAAAAATGCTTCCTTCGCAGTGATCAACGAAGAGCTGGAAGACGTGGGAACAGTACATGTGGATGAGCAGGCAGCCTGCTACGAGATTTTCACGGCGAAATTGCGTATCCGCGTGAATAAGTCTCCGTTGAGTTTGCAGATATTCGATAAGTATCAGAAGCTTTTGTTCAGCGACTATGCTGACAAAGGACACGTGAACGAGGGAACAAAGAAAGTGGAATATAAGGTACTCCGCCGAGACGAGCACTTCTTCGGACTCGGAGAGAAAACGGGGAAGATGGACCGCAGAGGTGAGTCTTATAAGATGTGGAACAGCGACAAGCCCTGCTACAGTGTAGTGGAAGACCCGCTCTACAAAAGTATTCCTTTCTTTATGAGTAGCTACCGGTATGGTATTTTTCTGGATAATACGTATAAGACAGAGTTCAAGTTCGGTACCGAGAGCCGTGACTACTATAGCTTCGAAGCACCGGATGGCGAAATGATTTATTATTTCATCTTCGGAAAAGATTATAAAGAAATCATCGGTCAGTATGCCGGCTTGACGGGCAAACCCATTATGCCTCCGAAATGGGCACTGGGCTTTGCTCAGTGCCGGGGACTGCTTACCAGCGAGAAACTGAGCCGTGAGATAGCCGAAGGATACCGTCAGCGCGGAATCCCTTGCGATATCATCTATCAGGACATCGGCTGGACAGAACATCTGCAGGACTTCGAGTGGCGGAAAGGAAACTACACGGACCCGAAGAAAATGCTGTCCGACCTGAAAGAAATGGGATTTAAAGTCGTGGTATCACAAGACCCGGTCATTTCACAAGCCAACAAGAAGCAGTGGGAAGAAGCCGACCGTCTGGGTTACTTTGTGAAAGACAGTACCGACGGCAAGAGTTACGACATGCCCTGGCCCTGGGGAGGCAACTGCGGAGTAGTGGACTTTACCTTGCCCGCCGTAGCCGACTGGTGGGGAGCATATCAGCAGAAGCCTATTGATGACGGCATCTCCGGCTTCTGGACGGATATGGGCGAACCGGCATGGAGCAATGAGGAGCAGACCGAACGCCTTGTGATGAAACATCATCTGGGCATGCACGATGAAATCCATAACGTCTACGGACTGACCTGGGACAAGGTAGTGAAAGAACAATTTGAAAAGCGTAACCCCGACCGTCGTGTTTTTCAGATGACCCGTGCCGCTTATGCGGGCTTGCAGCGCTATACGTTTGGCTGGACAGGCGATTGCGGCAATGGTGACGATGTTTCGCAGGGATGGGGGCAACTGGCCAATCAGATTCCGGTGATTCTTTCTGCCGGACTGGGATTAATTCCGTTTACCACCTGTGACATTACCGGGTATTGCGGAGACATTGAAGACTATCCCGCTATGGCGGAACTTTATACCCGCTGGATACAGTTCGGCGCATTCAATCCTCTGAGCCGCATTCATCATGAGGGCGACAACCCGGTAGAACCCTGGCTCTTCGGACCGGAAGCGGAAAAGAACGCAAAGGCAGCCATCGAACTGAAATACCGCTTGCTGCCTTATATTTATACGTATGCCCGCGAAGCTCACGACACAGGTTTACCGATCATGCGTCCGCTCTTCATGGAGTATCCGATGGACATGGAGACTTTCTCTACCGATGCCCAGTTCCTTTTTGGACAGGAACTGCTGGTGGCTCCCGTAGTGAAGAAAGGGGCGCGTACAAAGAACGTCTACTTGCCCGAAGGTACCTGGATTGATTATAACAACCGGAAGACGACTTACATCGGAGAGCAGTGGACTACCGTAGAGGCTCCGTTGTCCAGCATCCCGATGTTTGTAAAGCAAGGTTCTGTTATCCCGACTATGCCGGTGATGAACTATACGCATGAGAAGCCTGTCTATCCTTTAATCTTTGAAGTTTTCCCGGCGGCAAAGGGAGAAGAGGCTTCGTTTACTTTGTACGAAGATGAAGGAGAAAATCTCGGTTACCAGCGGGATGAATTTGCCAAAACTCCCGTTCGCTTCCGGACGGATGAGGACGGTTATCATCTTTCGGTTGGTGCCCGTGAAGGGAAAGGCTATACAGTGCCCGGTCCCCGGAACTTTGTTTTCCGCATCTATCTGAAGACAGCTCCCAAAGGAGTGACTGTTCAGGGTACGAAAGTAAAGAAAGTGAAGCCGGAACGTTTGGAAGAGAATATGGATAGTGACACTGAAAGCTTAGTGTGGAGCTGGGATAAGGAGACCGGCATTTGCAGTCTTTGCATGCCGGATCGGGGGGAAGAGTGTCGGATTTCCCTGCGTATATAGTCTGGATTCGGCTCACTTCTTGTAAGTGTAAAAGTAAAAAGTATCTGCCGTCTCTACCAGAACGCTCATAAGTAGTTAGCTTATAGTGACTGGTTGCAGGACGGCAGATACTCTTGTTTTTGTTTCCCGGCTTGAAACATTTAGTTTCATTGCTTGAAACACTTTGTTCCAAGGCATGAAACTAAGTGTTTCAACGGTTGAAACTAATCATGAAACTACTAGCTTGTTTCTTTGCGATAGTTTGCTTCAGTGGACCTGACTTCAGTAGACCGTAGCCTTTATCTTAGTTGATAAATTCGTAGCCTTTGAGTTGGTATCTCTTGATCTTGCAACCTTTCGTTCTCGTCAGCTTTACCTTTCCTTTAGCCGCATTCAAGGTGACTTGATTGAACTGTCCTTTCTGGAAATCATAACTTATACCGTCATCCTCGAAGAGTTGGCAGGTAGCGGTCGGAGTACCATACACTTTGCAGTTCAGGTTGAATACGGTTTGTGCATCTACATAGGGAACAGTCTCGGCAAGAGGCAACAGTGTTCCCTGACGTACGTAGAGTGGCAATTGATTGAGTTCGGTTGTAATCTCATATTCACGGTTGCCTTCATACTTTTCGTTGGTATTGAAGTTGTACCAGGTTCCTTCCGGGAAGTAGACTTTCCGTGCTTTCTTATTCTCATACAGGGGAGCCGCCATCAGTCCGTCGCCGATCATGTATTGGTCGCTGATCGTGCGCAGGCGTTCATCCTTCGGGAAATCCATCAGTAGCGGGCGGAAAGGAGGCGTTCCTTCTTGCTGGTATGTGTGGAAAGCTGCATAAAGATAAGGAATCAACTCCATGCGAAGGTTGATCAGCGTGCGGGCATATTCCTCATATTGCTTTGCTTCCGGCAGGAACTCGCCCCGTTCGTTCTTTCCACGGTCGAATTGCAGCCAGGGAGCATATTGCAGATACCATGCGTTCACCATTGCTTGTGGAGAAAGAATCACCGTTTGCAGGCGATGGAAGAAATCTTCGGCAGAGTGAGCTTCGCGTACTTCGGGGCACCACAACAGCCCTCCGAATGCGGAGTTGCAGAGTGCCTGAATGTATTCTTTGGGATCGTATGTGTCACTGTAGAGTACGGCGCTGCGTGAAGACATAAACATGCCGGACGAACGGTAATCCTGATAAGTACGGGTGTTCTTGGCACGGTAGATGCTGTCCATCGCGTTTACGTAGAGAGAACCGAATACCTGGTGCATCTGTTCACCGTCGATACCCGAAGGGAATTGCGCCAAGTCCGGGAAACACCATGTGGCAGAGGCGAATGAGATATTCGAGTTGTCACATTCGTCCAGTTTGAAGCCGGAGATACCTTCATCTATCAGTGTGCGGTGGTAGTCGGTGAATATCTTGTGTGCTTCCGGTTTGATAAAGTCAGGTACCAGTCCGTTCCATACGAGGAAGTCGCCTGAGTAAGGTTCCAGTGCCTTTCGGATGGGGGAGCTGGGGTGTACGTAGGCGTGTTCCCACAGGTTGACCTTGTATCCTTTCTCTTGGAGCCGGGTCAGCATTTCTTTGTGCTGCGGGAACCGGTCTTTGCTCCAGATGTAAGAGCAGGAATAAGTGGCTGTCTGCCATCCCGGTTCGAGTCCTAATACGTCACACGGGATATTGCTGTTGCGGAAGTAATCGGCAAAACGCATCACGGAGTCCTGCGTAGCATCTCCTTTCACACGGTATTTGAATCCGAGTCCCCACATCGGAGGGAGACATCCTCCGCCGGAGAGAAGATTGTATCTCTTCACTACGTCCAGTACTTCCGGTCCGGTGATGACGAATACTTCGATACCTTTTGCACCGGGGACATCGATAAATATTTTGTTTCCGTTGCTCCTGTTCTTATACAGGTCTTCCGTAGTGGTAGCGATATGCTTTCTTTCTTCTATTCTTTGCTGACGACTGTGTTCGGTTTTCTGGTTGGAACCGCACAGAAAAGTAGTATACCGTGCTGTGTTGACCAGAATGCCGTATCCTTTGGTAGAGACATAAAATGTCTGCGGGGCATGCGTGTATCCGAGTCCGTTCAGTGGATTGTCATTTACTATTGGACGTTTGCGCAGACCGCGCTGACCGAAAGTTTCGAATTGAAGTCCGAAACCGTAGATTTGTTCATTGTCTTCCAGGGGAACTTCAATCAGGCATCCCCGGTCGGTTATCTTTATCTGCACGTCTTCGGCATCAAAAGGCAACTTGGCTGCAGGAAGTGCCTTCATTGCTTCTATGACAGGCTTGCCACCAAACAGGGAATAGGGGGTGAAAGTATCAATCTCTCCCTTTTGCAGTTTGATAACTCCCGGAGCAATCTCTTTTTGGGCGGACACTTGTACGGTGGAGATGAGCCCTGCTGTAATCAGGAAAAGGTAAAGTAATAGTTTTTTCATTGCAGTTTATTTTTATCATGGTTACATTTATATAAGACTCTCAAGAGATTCTTTACCACTAAAAAGCTATGTGGAAATATTGCAAATATAAGAATAAAGTATCTTTGAACCTGCGTTTTTCATCTGCAATAGACGGGTTGTCAGGCGTTAATACTTGATGTTGTCAGCTGTTAACGTCTGACATGACAGGTATTAATATCTGAAGCGACAAACATTAATACCTGAGACGACGGATATTAATGCCTCAAATTTCCGTTATTAATATATTGAGAATCAGTTGTATATGTTTGGGGAGAGATCTGTTTCCGCTTGAAGTGAGTATTTCTTTTTCTATTCTTATCAAAAATTCGTAATATTGCATTCCATAAAGGAACATCTGGTGCAGTGTATTTGCCGGATATCACCTATTGGAAAAGAATACTGAAACACTGAAATAAATAAAACCATGAAAAAGAATTGTTTTCTCCTTCTCTTCTTACTTTGTGCTTGCTTTGTTCAGGCGCAGAATACTTATCGTACCGACAAGGACATTGCTTATGTATCTGGTTCCGAAACGGATGCTTACCGTCTGGAACGTTGCAAACTGGACATCTATTATCCCGAAAATAAGAAGGATTTCTCAACCATCGTATGGTTTCACGGTGGTGGTATGGAAGGCGGAAGCAAGTTTGTGCCCAAAGAATTGACAGATCAGGGCTTCGCGGTAGTAGCGGTCAATTATCGTCTGAGTCCGAGAGCTAAGAATCCGGCTTATATAGAAGATGCTGCCGAAGCTGTGGCGTGGACATTTAAGAATATCGAGAAGTACGGAGGCCGCAAGGACCGTATCTTTGTTTCCGGTCATTCGGCGGGAGGTTATCTTACGCTGATTCTGGCAATGGATAAGAAATATATGGCTGCATACGGAGCAGATGCGGACAGTGTAGCCGCTTATCTTCCGGTGAGTGGGCAGACAGTCACTCATTTTACAATCCGTAAAGAGCGCGGACTGCCGAATGGAATCCCGATTATTGATGAATTTGCACCGGTAAATAAAGCCCGTAAAGATACGGCTCCGGTTGTGCTGATAACGGGAGACAAGAATCTGGAAATGGCAGACCGGTACGAAGAGAATGCACTGCTGGCATCCGTACTGAAGAATATAGGCAATCAGAAAGTCACCCTGTATGAGCTTCAGGGATTCGACCACGGACAGGTACTCGGTCCTGCCTGCTATCTGATCGTTAATTATGTGAAGAGGTTTAAATAAGATGCCTCCGGTTATGCAAAGAGCAGGTCATAGAAGGAAAATATCCGGTACATGTTACATTTTTCATAGGCTATGAATCATTTATTATATTCAGAATAGGAGGGATTGCCTACATTTACTCCGATTTTATAAACTACTAACTACTAATAATAAATGATTATTGCTATGAAGACATTAAACAGCAGAATCACACTGACTCTTTTTATTCTTGTTTCTTCTCATCTGCTGGCAATGGCAGGAGATGTATCTTTTAAAGTAACGAAGAAGTATCTGAACTTCCCTGTTTCTCATGCCGAAAATAGGGCGAAAATGACTTTTGAAGTAAACGGCAAGCCGGATTTGTCCGTCGTTATTCGTCTGGCGCCGGATAAAGTCGAGTATTGGGTATTCAAAGATGTATCGGCCTTCAAGGGAAAAACAATCAAGATAACCTACGAGGGCAATGAAAAAGGACTCAGCCAGATATACCAGTCGGATGAAATTGCAGGACAGGATAGTCTGTATAAGGAAAAGAATCGTCCGCAGTTCCACTTTACTACCCGGAGAGGTTGGATCAATGACCCTAATGGACTGATATATTATGAAGGTGAGTACCACTTGTTCTACCAGCATAATCCTTTCGAAAGAGACTGGGAGAACATGCACTGGGGCCATGCGGTCAGCAAGGACCTGATACATTGGACCGAATTGCCGGACGCTTTGTATCCCGACCATTTGGGAACAATGTTCTCCGGTTCGGCAGTAATCGACTATGATAATACCGCAGGATTCAATAAAGGCAAGACTCCCGCCATGGTTGCTGCCTTCACGGCTGCCAGCAGTGACAGACAAGTGCAGGGAATAGCATACAGTCTGGACAAAGGACGTACATTCACGAAGTACGATAAGAATCCGGTAATTAACTCCAAGGAGAAATGGAACTCTCAGGATACACGTGACCCTAAAGTGTTCTGGTATGCTCCTTCCAAACATTGGGTGATGGTGCTGAACGAACGTGACGGACACTCTATTTATACATCTGCCAATCTTAAAGACTGGAAATACGAAAGTCATGTTACAGGTTTCTGGGAATGCCCCGAGTTGTTCGAATTGCCGGTTGATGGTGACAAGAACCACACGAAGTGGGTGATGTACGGTGCCACCGGTACCTATATGCTGGGTTCTTTCGACGGTAAAGTATTTACGCCCGAAGCAGGAAAATACTGCTATACCACCGGAAGTATCTATGCAGCCCAAACCTATAACAATATTCCGGCAAGCGACGGCAGACGCATTCAGATAGGCTGGGGAAGAGTTTCTCATCCGGGAATGCCTTTCAATGGAATGATGATGCTTCCCACGGAATTGACTTTACGTACCACTAAAGACGGTATCCGCCTTGTCAGTGTGCCGGTAAGAGAAACCGAATCTTTATTCACTCCTGTCCATTCATGGAAATCTCTGACTTCGGACGAGGCAAACCGCAACCTGAAAGAATTTTATGATGCCGATTGTCTTCGCATCAAGACAACTATCAAGCTGTCTCACGCCACCGATGCGGGCTTTAACTTGTTCGGACAGCGAATGATTGGCTACGACATGAACTCCAATACGCTGAACGGCCATTTCTACTCTCCGCAAGACCCGACCAGCATGGAACTGACTGCCGATATTTACATAGACCGTACCACAATCGAAGTCTTTATAGACGGTGGGCTGTATTCTTATTCTATGGAACGCCGTCCGGACAGGAACAATAAAGAAGGTTTCCATTTTTGGGGAAATCGTATCGAAGTCAAGAACCTCGAAGTATTCTCGGTGAAATCCATCTGGTAAATAGTGAACGGGCAAAGCTTGTAATTAAAGAGACAAAAGCTATCTTTGCTTCTCAGTAATAAACAATAATAGATTGGAACATGAGAACACGTAGCGAAGCTTTCCAGTTTGAGAAAGAACTGGAATGGGAAAATCCGGCTCCGGGCATCCGCCGCCAGATGATGGGATATGACGGACAGTTGATGATGGTGAAGGTGGAGTTTGAGAAAGGTGCCGTTGGCGCTATGCACCAACATTATCATAGTCAGGCTACTTATGTGGCAAGCGGCAAGTTCGAACTGACCATTGGCGACCGGAAAGAAATTCTCTCCACAGGCGATGGTTATTATGTGGAACCTGACCAGCCTCATGGATGCGTCTGCCTGGAAGCAGGTGTGCTGATTGATACATTCAGCCCTATGAGATCCGATTTCTTATCCTGATATCTTGGCAGAGAGTCAGACATGTGTGGTACGAAATTACCACATATGTGGTATTTTCTCTGAACAGAATCTCCCTTATCTTTGTAATATCTTAAAACAAAGGAATTTAAAAGCAGATATATATGGAAAAGATTGCAAAGAAATTGACGGATTTAGTAGGTAACACTCCGTTACTGGAACTAAGTAATTATAATAAGAGTAATGATCTGAAAGCTCGCCTGATAGTGAAGATTGAATCATTCAACCCTGCGGGAAGCGTGAAAGACCGTATCGCTCTGGCTATGGTAGAGGATGCGGAAACCAAAGGAGTATTGCAGCCGGGATCTACCATTATCGAGCCGACAAGTGGAAATACCGGAGTGGGATTGGCATTTGTTGCAGCCGTAAAAGGGTATAAGCTGATTTTGACTATGCCCGATACCATGAGTGTGGAGCGTCGTAACCTTTTGAAAGCTCTGGGAGCGGAACTGGTTCTTACTCCCGGTGCCGACGGCATGAAGGGGGCGATTGCCAAAGCCGAGGAATTGAAAGCTGCCACCTCCGGATCTGTCATCCTGCAACAATTTGAGAATCCCGCTAACCCCGCTATGCATCTACGCACTACCGGACTGGAAATATGGAGAGATACCGAGGGGAAAGTCGATATCTTCGTAGCCGGTGTAGGTACAGGCGGGACCGTTAGTGGTGTGGGTGAAGCATTGAAGATGCGTGATCCCAGTGTGAAGATTGTAGCCGTTGAGCCTGCAGACTCTCCGGTACTGTCCGGTGGGAAGCCCGGTCCTCATAAGATTCAGGGTATCGGAGCCGGATTCGTCCCGAAGACGTACAAGGCTTCTGTAGTAGATGAAATTATCCAGGTACAGAATGACGATGCCATTCGTACCAGCCGCGAACTGGCAAAGAAAGAAGGCTTACTGGTCGGAATATCTTCGGGAGCCGCCGTATATGCCGCTACTCAGGTGGCGAAGCGTCCGGAGAATGAAGGGAAGATGATTGTAGTATTGCTGCCCGATACAGGCGAACGCTATTTATCTACTATCCTGTACGCTTTCGAGGAGTATCCTCTGTAAAGGGGGACTTTCTTGAAAGAAATATAGAAAATAGTCCTGTGGTTACTTGGCAAAGCTGTATCTTTGCCAAGTAACCATTTTTATTTAATACTATGCAAAACAAGACGTTAGGAATTCTGATTCTTATTCTCCTATTATTCTCTGCCTGTAAAGAGGAAGAAACTCCTCTTTCTTCAACGAAACAATTACTCAGTTTTTCTATTTTGGTAAACGATAATCAGGGTAAGGTGAAAAATGACGTGAAAGGTTCTATTAAAGGGAATGTGATAACGTTGTCAATGGATGAATATGATGATTTGAAGTCATTGATTGCTACATTCAGATATGAGGGAACATCTGTCAAAGTGAACGGAATAGAACAGGAGTCCGGGGTGACTTTGAACGATTACTCCCACCCGTTGACGATTATTGTAGAGGCGGAAGATGGCAGCAGAGAGCAATATACAGTTGAAGTGGTCTTGAAAGATGCACAGGTCTTGTCCGAATTTCGCTTCTTGAGAAAAGATAATCCTCTGTTGACTACCGATGTGTTGTGTGCGATCGAAGAGGAGAGTGAAAGTGTCGTATCTTCCTATATGTTCCCCCAATCGAAGTTGATTCCTGTATTTACGACCAATGCTGTAAAGGTAATGGTAGACGATGTAGAACAGGTAAGCGGTGTGACGGAGAATGATTTTAGCTCTCCGGTCACTTATCAGTTTGTGATGCGGAATGGAGAGATAGTCCGATACACGATAGCGTTGGACTTCATCCTGATTCCTCAGTTTACGATTACTACAGAAGACCCTGGGATTGCGGAGATACCAAGCAAAGATTATTATCTGAATGCAACTCTGACGGTAGATGGCAAAGGTATTTATGAAAACTATACAGGTAAAACGGAGGTGAAGGGACGGGGAAACTCCACTTGGGGTTATTCTAAGAAGCCTTATCGGCTGAAGCTTGATAAGAAATCTGAGATCTGTGGTCTGGGGAAAGCCAAGAATTACATATTGTTGGCAAACCATATCGATCCTACTTTGATGCTTAATTCGGTTGCTTTCAAAATCGGACAATTGCTGGAGATGCCTTTTACCAATCATGCAATTCCTGTGGATGTAGTTCTGAATGGCAAATACAAAGGTTCCTATTTATTGACTGAACAGATAGAAATCAAAGAAAGCCGCGTGGATATCGATGAGAATAACAGCGTCATGTGGGAACTGGATTCCTATTTTGATGAAGATCCGAAGTTCAGGTCCGAAGCATTTAATCTTCCGGTGATGGTGAAGGACCCCGATCTGACTACGGAGCAGTTTGAGTATTGGAAGAACGACTTTAATAGATTTGTCATGCAGTTTGCCCAAGAACCGTTAGAAGGAAATTCGTATGTGGATATGATTGATATTGAATCGGTTGCAAAATATTTGATTACTTTTAATCTGGTGCATAATATGGAGATTAATCATCCTAAAAGTATCTTTATTCATAAGGAAGGGAAAGGCAAGTATGTGATGGGACCTATCTGGGACTTCGATTGGGCGTATGATTACGAAGGTAAAGAAGTACATTTCGGAAGTTATGAAACTCCGCTCTTTTCCACTGAAATGAATGGAGTGGGAACTGCCTTTTTCCAACGTTTCCTGCAAGATAGCCGGGTGAGAAGCATCTATAAAGAAGTTTGGCAAGACTTTAAAGTGAATAAATTGAATGAGTTGTTACAGTATATAGATGAGTATGCCAAGACTATCAAGCCGTCTGTAACGAGAAATAGTGAGCTATGGGAAAATACCCGCTCATTTGATGCGAAAGTAGGAGAGTTGAAGAATTGGTTGGAGAATAGGGTGGGGTATATAGATCGTGAGGTAGATCAATACTGATAGCTTTGAAATATAAAGCTGGTATATTTGGCAGCTAATATTCTGAAAACGTGAAAACTGCAAAGCCAGAAGTAATTTCAAATCTATCCTGACAGAAGGGTGAGAATGAGATTATTTCCGGCTTTTAAGGTTGAAACGACCTGTTCCGAACGGTATTTATTGGGATTTACCGCACTTCAAAACTTCCTTTTAGCCGTATATTCTGCGAGGAGGCTCCTGCCATCATCGAGAAACTTCCCGATTCTACAGTAAATTGATATTGTGGGTATATTATAAAAAATGCATGAGGCTGTGTCAATAGTAACTAAACTCTCATGCATTTTATTATTGATAAAGGATACCTTTAACTGATGAATTTTATGCCAAATCCAGGTGTAATATTAGGCGTCAGGCGTCCGCGCTCCAATTTGTAACTGGAAGTATCTATATCTGTAGAGAAGCATGTTACGCCTTCAATAGTAGGCACATTACCGTAAGCTGCCGCTAAGTGTGAACTGTAACATGTTTTTATAGCATCGCCCCAAGAATGAGGAGATGCCATCATGCCGATACTTTTTAACTTGGGCATTAATTTACGCCAACGGGTGAATCCGTAGCCTAATACGTCTTCCAAATACACGTCTAGTAATTGTTCCTCACCAAGTTTGAAGTTGAGCGCTCTGTCAGGATTAGCCTCCCCATCTCCTAATAATGTATTGCGTCGTCCATTTTTCAAACACCATTCTTTTAGCTTGGCATAATCTTCGTGTGTTTCCCGAAATGGCTCTTCAATCCAGTACAGGGGAATATTTTCTATACCTTTTAAGTATTCTATGAAATAATCAATTGTAAAGGCATCGTTACCGTCTACAAGAATGTCACAATCGGGAAAATTGTCATAAATGAGTTTTGTTACAGCAATATCAGTCTTTAACCCTTCGTTTTTGGGCATCCATTTACCGCCTCGCCCTATTTTTACTTTAAACTGGCGATAACCATAGTTATAGTCATAAAGGCAGTTTGCCAGTATTTTATTCAATCCCTCAGGTTTTTCAATAGGGTCCATTTCATCAAAGTAGATCATACCAGAATAACAGGAGGTTAATATCGGACGATCATTTCCACTGATGAGTGCATATACAGGCTTATTAAGAATCACCCCTGCCAAATCATGCAGACAAATATCGAATATATAATTTTCTTCATTTAATGTTCCGATAGCTGGTGCAAATAAATCGGCAACACTTTTTCCTTTAATAGTGTGAAAAAAGTCTTCTGCATTTTTACGATTGCCATTCATGAGTCCGATGCCTTCTGCACCTTTATCTGTTGTTAGTATACAGAAGGTTAGATTGGGACCCGTTCCATGGTGACCTAAACGTGAGTTTCTGCCTACCAGGCGTGGATATTTCAATTGGGCTACTTTAAATTTGATGTCTTTTATTTTGTGGTATGCTAACTCGTTTTTTGTTTTTTGGTCTCCGTAGATATTATTGGCAAAAGCCATTGAAGGCATGACACTGGCAATAGATGCAGTAGCTGCTAATTTTAAAAAGTTTCTTCTTTCCATTTTTTCTTGTGTTTAATATTTTACTATCGAATTTGTTCTATTTTAGAGAATAGATAATCACTTACTCCTGTTATTTGTATCCCGATGCGAGCATACAGAATAGGGTCTGATATGTTACTGATATCCATTTCAATTTGTATGTCTTTTAAGTCAGAGATATTCTTTATGTTTACTCTGTTTATAGAACTTACATCGTCAATGAATTGAGTTTTGTTTACTAGGAGAAAAGCTGTACTGATTTCAGCCCCATTTGTTATTTTCTCAATATCGAAGTTTGCTTTCAGCGTATTTCCGTTGACGGAGAACTTTTCATTCTTTATCAGGTAGTAAGGTTCTACTGGATATTCGCAAGTTGTATTTCCCTTTACTGTTAGATAAACGGTATCTCGGTGGTTTACCCATGGTCCGTTTTTATCACGTGTTACTAGTTTATACTCTCCATCGAACAGTAGTGCCTGGAATGTTCCATCTTGAGTGATATATACCGGTATAGGGCTTTTTTTCCCAAATCCTTCTTGGTATAATTGCATCTGAATTTTCTTCCCGCTACCTCTTACTCCTATATATTCATTATTATAGGTAACTTTGCCATGCAACATGGACTGTGGCTCATCAAAATTATCAAAGCGATTGCAGCTTTGTAACGACAACAGGAAGATTGTTATGAATATGTAAATTAAATAGTGTTTCATATTTATATAAATAATAAGATTATTGATATGGGTTCTTTGTCAGGTTTGGATTATTGTTAATCCAGCCTTGATCCATAAAATTATAATAGTTCCGCAATTGGAAGTTACGGGGATAAGGAGCCATATAGGCTTTTTTCTTCTCAAACACCCATTTCCCGTCTCTGGGATCTCCGGGTTGGTGAATGACGTATGGGAATAATACATATTGTACAGCATCGGAATTATTTTCGTCTCCGTTCCATATTTTGTGTGCCACTCTCCAGCGTTTCAGGTCCCAGTATCGTTGATTTTCGAATGCAAATTCTACTCTACGTTCACGAATGATATCATTAAGAGTTACTGATTCTAATGGCTGTATACCGGCTCTTGATCTTACTTGATTAATATATCCTAATGCTGAAGGATCATTCAACTCCATGGCTGCTTCAGCAGCAGTCAATAGGATTTCAGCATATCTGAACTGTACATACCATACCTCGCTACCTCGTGAGATGGTGCCAGCTGAGGTCGTTTCGTCCAGATATTTGCGAATATTGAAGCCGCTTTTATTTATATTGTTGTCGCTATTTTCTACCGGACCGTTTAATGCAGTGATAGTGTTTCCTTCCTCGTCTGTGGCACCACATGTACTTGTCTCTGTTTTCCATATTCCATTCTCTAGATACTTCCGACCAGCTTGAAAGATAACTTCTTTACCATTAAATTTAGCTCCGGGATAAATAACTGTTCCATAAAGACGAGCATCTTTATGGGCAAAAGCATCTTCGGCCTTGTCATAATAGATGTAATCGCCGTCATCAGTATGAGTTTTGATGCTTCCATCTCGGTTGTTGGAATATTCAAAGGCTTCTACTAAATTCAAGATGGGTGTCATTACACTTCCACCCTGATCTTCTTTAGCTGAAATCATGATATTGGAAGTGGTAAACTGATGTGTCAATCCCGGATATTTATAGTCTACAGCCCAGATAACTTCTACATTGTTTTCTTTTATGGTAACGGCATTGTAGAAGTTTACACCTTTGTCCGGTTCTGTTTCCTGTAATTGATATTTCCCCCCTTTTATAATATCCTGACAGGCTTGTAGGGCGGTTTCATAGTAGCCTTTGGCTTTGTTTGCGTCAATGCCGATTTCATTTTTATCTGTTCGGATGGGGGCTTCCATTAGGTTATTGTACTTGGCTATAGATGCAGCATATATGGCGGCTCTTGCTTTAAGTGCTAGAGCTGCCCATTTTGTAGCTCTTGCTGCATTAATTGAGGGAGCTTCCGGCAGCATATTATTATCGACTATTTCTGTGCATTCATTAATGACATAATTGTAGGATTCTTCTTCTGTGGCTCTGGGCAAACGCAAGGTTTCCATGTCCATGCCGGGCGTGTATTCCATAATCTGGTCACCGACTAAGGGAATTCCCCCCAAACCACGTATCATATTAAAGTAAGTCCATGCTCGTAAGAAACGTACTTCTCCTTCCAGTTGTATTTTTTCCGAGTCTTCCAGATCCGAATTCCGTATACTGCGCAATAACTGGTTGATGTTGCGTATTAAAGTGTAGGGGTAAATACGCCATAGGTCATTTGCAAACTCATTGGTTTGGTCGGGACCACCATTGGACAGGCAAGCTTCATCTAAGTAAATGAACGATTTACTGTCTTCCAGTTTTTGTCCCCATCGCGCCCGTCCGTAAATATTTGCTAATGCGGATTTTATCATTTTTTGGTCATTAAAAATGGCTTCATCCGATAACAGCTGATCAGGTTCTCTGTCTAGAAAATCGGAGCAAGAAGTTATAGGTAGCAGAATTACTAGTAAAAGGAATAATTTGTATCTTTTCATATCATTAGAATTTTATGTTAAAACCTAAACTGATGAGTCGGGTTGTAGGATATTGTATACCTGAATTAGAGGTCACTTCAGGATCAATGCCATCTATATTTGCCAGATAGAACAGATTCTGACCTGATAGATATACACGGATGTTTTGTGATTTGAGAAGTTTGTTAACTGTTTCTGGTAGAGTATATCCCAGCTCGAAATTCTTTAGTTTGATGTAAATCACATTATGTGTCCAAAATGAACTTTTCCAGTAATTACTATGGCTGCTTTTACCTGCGAGCATAGTGGGGTATTTGCCTGGTATAAGTGTACTTTGAGGATCAGAAGGGTCACTCAAATGCCATTGGTCTTCAAGCATAAATTTTGCAGAGTTTCCACCATTAGTGAATGGGACGCGTAATTCTCTGTCTTGTGTCCATGTGGTACAACTTGCTCCGGTGAAATCCATAGCCAGATCAAATCCCTTCCATTGGAAAGCAAAATTAAGTCCGAAATTGAGGGCCGGTAGGCTGCCTTCAGTATATCCGATAGGGCGTTGGTCCATTTCATTAATTACTTTATCACCATTTACGTCTTTGTATTTGATGTCACCCGGACGAAGTGTTTTATTTCCTTGTTGATCGTTATCAATTGGGTATGAAGCAATTTCCTCCCATGATTGAAATTGACCGATAACTTCATATCCCCAACTAATGGAATTCATCCGATGATATTTGGAGTTACGGTATTGATCCCATGAATTACCGAAAATAGGTTTGTATTGTTCCCAGTCAAAATGCCTTGAGTAACTGAAGTTTCCACCTATGGAATAGGATAAATCGCCTATGCGATGATTCCATGTAATGGCTCCATCGATACCTCTGTGCATATCCGAGTTTAAATTTTCTTTCGGAAGATCGAAGCCGGCTTCGTCTGGAATAAGTACATCATATCTTGGAGCAGGTAATCCGGTACGTTTTCTGTTAAAGAAATCGAAGGAACCGGTCAATCGGTTGTTGAATAATCCAAAATCAATACCGATATCGAATAATTTGGCTTTAATCCAAGACATGTTGGTTACAGGCAGACCACGTGGTTCGGCACCTATATAATATTCTCCGTCAATGACGGCACCTGTTTTATTATAGTTATATCCATCCAGATAATCAAAAGCTGCATAACCGCTTACATTATCATCTCCCAGTAAACCATAAGAGGCTCTTATTTTCAGGTCATTGATGATTGGTGATAATAAACTACGTTTCCAGAATCCTTCTTCCGATATTCTCCATCCGGCGGAGATAGAAGGGAACAGGCCCCATCGATTGTTAGGTGGAAATTTCCAGGACCCATCGTAACGGGCGGATACTTCTAACAGATATTTTTGTGCATAATTGTAGTGTACGCGTCCAATATATCCTAAACGTGCTTCTGTCATATTCCCGTGATCATTGAATGTATCCATTGTTTGGAAGTCAAACAAATGCAGTGAATTGGAGGCCGGGACAGCATGAATATCAAAATAAGGATTATCTTTTTTGAAGGATTCCATACTTGCCACAGCATCGATTCCATGTAACCCGAATGTTTTGTTATAAGTGAGTTGTAATTGTCCTTTTAACTCTTCTTTGCGGTATACGTTTCTTTTCAATACTGGATTATTCATACTGAATACTACTGGATATGTATCTGTTTTTTCATCATATCCGTATAGCTTATAAGTATTTTCTTGTGTATCAGCATACTTTTGTGAATAAAAATAAGAGAATAATCCTTTTAGTTTCAGTCCGTTTAAGATTTCATATTCAGCAGTGAAATTAAGTTGTGCAACCCGGTAGGTTTCTTCCGATTTTCCTGAAACATCATAATTTAGGATTGCGAAATTACTATCTCCGTAGGTAGATGTCCGGGCCGGATATTTGGGATTATCATTTGCATAAGGACGTATGGTAGGCAGATTGCGGTATAATCCGAGAAAAGGAGCTTTAATATCATCTCCTGGTACACCTGGATTCTTTTTCCGTTCGATTCGTCCACTCATTGTAGCCCCTATCTTGAATCGATCGGATACATCCGCTTCAATGTTCATTTGTACGTTTGTACGGTTGAAATTTCCATAATTTACTACGATAGATTCTTGCAAAGTATTGCTTACTCCTAAATAATAGCGTATTTTGTCCGATCCTCCCGAAATATTAGCTCCGACATATGATTGTGCACTTGTCCGGAAAATATAATCATACCAGTCGAAAGGGCGATATCCTTTTTCTGTACCTTGTTCCCACTTGTGCAGGTCATCCATTGTGTAGAGTGGATTCTTATTTCCGGTGATAGCGTCAGACTGTATGTAACTTCTGACATATGTGGCAGCGTCAGCCGGTTGGGGATATTGTAGCATGGACTGCCAGCCGTATCGCGCATTAATAGTTACTGTATTCCGACTTTTTAGTTTACCTTTCTTAGTGGTAACTACTATAACTCCATTTGCAGCTTGTAAACCATAGATGGCAGCTGACGCATCTTTCAATACAGCTATAGATTCAATATCATTGTAATCTATCTGGTTGAATTGTCCTTCATTTTGCTGGACCCCATCTATTACAAAAAGGGGAGTACCCATGTTTCGTATGTTGATTTTGGTTACGGCACCGGGGCCCGGAGCGCCGTCATCATGCCTGAAGTTCAATCCGGCAATTTTACCAGCAAGTGCACCTGATGTGACAGGAGAAGATGAGCGGACTATTGCTTTACTTTGTACAGTGCTGATAGCTCCGGTTAATGTAGGTTTTTTCATTCCCGAGCCATATCCGGTCACTACAATTTCATCTATTACATTGTTATCAGAGACCAAACGGATGTCTATATTAGAGGCTTCTTTGATTGTTACATCCTTGGGTAAAAAACCAATATAAGTGACTATTAATATATCACCTTTGCTTGCTTCCAGTTTGAAATTGCCACTCATGTCTGAAACAGTTCCGGTATTTGCCCCTTGAATTTTGATACTTGCTCCTACTAAAGGTTCTCCATTTTCATCTGTGATACTTCCTGTTATTGTTTTTTTAGTATTACGATCATCATCTGGAACAAGTTGTCGCCGAGAAATTACAGTCTCTCTAATTAGAGTAACCTGATTGGCTACAATTTTATAGGTTAATCCTGTATATTGCAAGGTTTGCTTTAATATAGTAGGCAACTTTTGTTGTTTGAGCTGTATATTTACTGTTTTATTTAACAGAGGTTTGATACTGTCTGAATAGAGAAAAACGTAATCACTTTGTTTCTCTATTTGATTTAATACAGCTTTGATCGGTCCATTTTTTACATTGACAGATAGTAATATTGTCTCATTTTCCTGTGCATTTATGCTTTGGATAGTCGGTATTAGAAAAAGTAATATGCTTATATATCTGTCTCTTATACACATCTCCGAGCCCACGAGACCGATCAGTATC
>ERZ1027194.240-NODE-240-length-27523-cov-5.323322_pt1 | contig 27523 bp, 23 predicted proteins | sample MGYA00519246_ERZ1027194 | MGnify/ENA primary metagenome ERZ1027194 (study PRJEB26926, sample SAMN06164505) | human gut metagenome | biome: ENVO:00009003; feature: ENVO:2100002; material: ENVO:00002003 | host: Homo sapiens | place: USA | collected 2012 ...
TCTACACCTATTAAGTCGTCGGCAGCGTCAGATGTGTATAAGAGACAGCGATTATACGCCTCGTGCTTTCAATTTGTCGCCAGGTTAACTGCAATGCCTTTTAAATCGTTACGTCATCGTTCCGTCTTTTCCGTATCCGTTGCCTACGATCGATTCGCTTTTCAAATATAGACATTTTTTCTTACAATCCACCCCTTGATTGCATATTCGTTCGGTCAAAAAGGGTGTCGATCCGTCGGGAAAGTTGCTCCAATTCGCCACTCAGTTTGGCATGGGTGATGGTCGCATAGATTTGGGTTGTGCGAATGTTCTTATGTCCCAGCAGTTTACTGATTGTTTCGATCGTCACCCCCTGCGACAGCGTAATGGTCGTAGCGAATGTATGCCGCGCCACATGGAACGTAATTTTTTTCGGGATACCCGCCCTCGCCGCAATCTTGTCCAGGCAGGCGTTGCACCACCCGTTGCTTGGGAGCGTGAAAATCGGATCGCCTTCCCGCCCGAGGGCGTGGTTCCGCAGGATTGCAACCGGTAATTCAAACAACCGGACCGTTACCGGAGTACCCGTTTTGCAGCGCTTGGTGCGAATCCACCACTGGTCTCCGGTTTGCTCCACATGACGCCGGGTCAGACTGCACAGATCGCTATAGGACAGGCCGGTAAAACAACTGAATATGAATCCGTCACGAACGAGCTGCATCGTACGGTCATGCAGATCCAGTGCAAGTATGCGGTTCAGTTCATCCAGCGTGAGGAAATTGCGGCTTACGAATTCGCTGTGGAGTTTGTAATCCCCGAGCGGATTGCGCCTGAGCAGCCCTTCGGAGCAGGCCAGTTTCAGGATGTGTTTGAAGGCGATCAGGTAAATCCATATCGTATTGGCGCTGCACCGGGCCTGCTGACTGAGGAAGGCATGGAATCCGGTCACGAATTCGGGAGTTATTTCCGAAAATCCGATATCGGGACGGCCATATCGTTCGCGGATATATTGCCGGAGATGTTTGTGCACGCTTCTATATTTATTATAGGTATGGATGCTCCTACTCACTCCGACCATATGGAAAAATTGCGCATTGTGGTGAGCGAAGAATGTCAACAGGTTTCTTTTTGCGTTGTCCTGTCCCAGGAATTCCGTTTTGACCATAGCGGGGGTAACGCAGGGCGTTTTGAAAAAAAGCCGCTCGTAACATGCCGTCAGATGGAAGCGCAGCTTTTCCAGGCGAACATTCGTCTGTGTCGCATATTGCGTATGTCCGAGAACGCGCCCTTTCGGCGTATCCCAAAGCGACGGTTCGACGCTCAGATGGGTGGAGAGTTGCGCCCGTTGTCCGTTGATGGTGATGCGGGCCATGATCGGCGCCATACCGCTTCGCAGCGGGGAGTTCCTCTTCAGGTAAAAGAGGATACTAAATGTGTTTCTCATTATTCCTATATCCGATTATCCGTTTACGAGCCGCCCAAAGGTACCGAATAAGTAACCGGTAAAATGGGCGGCAATGTCCTGAAAAGTTTACTCCGAGGCGGTTGCAGGTCACCTCGGGTTGCATTCTGGTTACCCATTGGGCTTTTTTTTATCGCAAATCGAATTCCAAAGTAAGAATCATGCTTTGCAATCACGGGTTTGGGGAGGGTTTCATGCAAAAATGGAGAGTTTAATTTTTATTTTAAAAATTAAATCGATTAACGCTTATGATGAGAAAAATTGTACTATCGTTAATTGCTTCTCTGGGGCTGTGTTCGCTGGCACTGGCTCAGAACAAGCAAGTTTCCGGTACGGTTACCGACGCCGACGGCATGGCAGCCATCGGTGCGTCGGTCGTTGTGGACGGCACCACCGTCGGAACGACCACCAATACGGAAGGCAAGTTTACGATAACGGCTCCGGCCGATGCGACCCTCGTCGTTACCTACCTGGGCTATGAGACCCAGAAAGTGCCCGTGGCAGGCCGCACGGCACTGCAAATCACGCTGCAGGAGGACACCACCGACATCGAGGATGTCGTGGTGTTGGGCTACGGCTCGGGACGTAAGGTAGGCACCGTGATCGGTTCGGTGGACCAGGTCAAGGGCGACAAGCTCGAAAACCGTCCCTCGAACAACGTGGCCGACGCACTTCAGGGCCAGGTGGCCGGTCTGAGCATCATGACCGGCAGCGGTGAGCTTACGACGACCTCGACCATCCGCATCCACGGCGTGGGTTCGATCTCCGCGAGCACTGCGCCGCTGATTCTGCTCGACGGCGCCCCGATCACCTCGGCTACTCTTCTGTCGCTCAACCAGAACGATATCGAGTCGATCAACGTACTGAAAGACGCATCGGCCACGTCGATCTACGGTTCGCGTGCTGCCAACGGCGTGATCTACGTCACCACCAAGCGGGGTCGCCGCGGCTCGGACGACGTGGACGTCACTCTGCGTACGCAGTACTCCATGTCGAGCGCCATCAAACCCCGTCTGAAGGCGATGAATACCGAGGATTACCTTTATTATATGGGTGCTCTTATGGCAGCTCAGAATGGGTTAGATCCATATGATTCGGATAATGTACTCATCGCTAGAAATTCCTTCGTCAATCAGCGCGGTATCGATGACAAGATCAATACGAACTGGTTCGACGAGGTGCTCGAAAAGAACGCCCCAATGTACCAGATCGACCTTTCGGTTGCGGGCGGCTCGCAAAAGACCTCCTACTTCTTCTCGGGCAACTACCTCGATCAGACCGGTATTCTTCCCAACTCGCAGCTCTCGCGCTATAACTTCCGTGCGAATGTGGATACGAAGGTCAACAAATGGCTCAAGATGGGCGTTAACCTCGGTATCGGTTATCAGACTGCTTCGCAGACCTCGTCGGTCAGCAACGGCGGTAGGCTGATCGCCAATAACCCGCTCTTCTCGACGCTCGTTATTCCTTCCTACCAGCCCTGCTACGGTGCGGATGGTGAAGTACTGGAATGGCTCAGTGTTTTCGGCAGCCAGAACCCGCTGATCGTTACCAAATACGACTCCAACAAGCAGAACCAGATCTACCTGAACGGCACGGGCTTCGTGGAACTCACCCCCGTGCGCGGTCTGACGCTTCGCTCGCAGCTTTCTGCTTCGGCATTCGACCATCGTTCCTCGTCGGCTTACAGTCCTGCCATGCCGCAGGTCAATGGTCCCGAGGGAATCGGTAACGCTGCCGAACTCTTCCAACGCTCCTATACCTGGACATGGACCAATACGGCCGAGTATAAGACCGCTTTCGGTCAGGACAGAAACCATCACTTTACCGCTCTGATCGGTGAGGAGACCATCTACACTGGTGCCGATTCGTTCTCGGCCGCCGTTCGCGGCGTGACCTCCACTGAGTTCATCAACCTGAACATGGGTGTCGAGTCTTCCGGTCTTCCCTCCTATAGCAAATCGCAGTTCGCGTCCAACTCGGTCTTCGGCCGCGTGGAATATGACTATGCCAACAAGTATTTCTTCGATGTCGCACTGCGTAACGACGCCAGCTCGCGCTTCGCTAAAGACGACCGCAATGCCCTGTTCTGGTCGGTCGGCGCCATGTGGAACATCAAGAACGAGGCCTTCCTGAAAGACAACACGACGATCAGCGACCTGAGCCTGCGTGCATCCTACGGTACGCAGGGCAACTCCGGTATCGCCGACTATGCGTTCTACCAGTATCTCGCTCCCGGCTATCCTTACGACGGACAGACCGTATGGGCCCTTGCAAATCCGGGTACCCCGAATCTGCAGTGGGAGAAACAGGGTTTGCTGACTGTTGGTGTCAATATCGAACTGTGGCGCAAGCTCTCGCTGGAGGTGCAGTACTACCGCCGTCAGACCACCGACATGCTGATGGATATTCCGCAGGCTCCGTCGTCGGGCTTCACTTCGCTGCCGGGTAACGTGGGCGGCATGCGCAACTCGGGTATCGACGTGACGCTGAACTACGACATTTACGCATCGCGCGACTGGTTCGTGAACTTCCGTGCTACGTTCAACTACAACAAGAACAAGCTCACCAAGCTGTGGCCGGGTGCAGGCGATGAAGTGCCTTACGGCGATTTCATGTATTTCGTCAAGGGCGAGGCTTTCCCGACCTATTATGTTCAGGAGTGGCGCGGCGTGAATCCCGAAACGGGTGAGCCGCAGTGGACCGGTGCCGACGGCGAAGTGACGAACGATTTCAGCGAAGCCGTTCCTGTCAATCTGCACAAGTCGTTCGTAGCACCCTATACCGGTGGTTTCGGTGTGACGGCACAATGGAAGGGTATCGCACTGACGGTAGATTTCGCGTGGGTTGCCGGCAACTATATGGTGAACAACAACCTCTTCTTCGCGGCTAACTCCGAAAACGCACTCAGCGGCTTGAACCAGGTAACCGAAGTGCTCGACTACTGGAAGCCGGACGATAAGTACGGTAAGAAATACCCCTCGCTCAAATATTCGGCGCAGCCGGGCGGCGGCACACAGTTCGACTCGCGCATGCTCGAGGATGCTTCGTTCCTGCGTCTGAAGAACATCCAGCTCTCCTATACGCTGCCCGACCACCTGATGAAGAAGACCCGTTTCATCAAGGGCCTCAAAGTCTATGTCGGCGCACGTAACCTCTGGACGCTTACCGGCTACAACGGCTTCGACCCCGAGGTTGCCGAGAACGTTTTCGATACGGATATCTACCCCAACTCGCGTCAGTGGACGTTCGGTCTGGAGTTCAAATTCTAAAAACGCCGGTTTAACAACAAGAAAAACAAAAAGGTATGAAAAAAATAATAAATCTTATTGTGGCATGCGGCGCATTGATCTCGATGGCTTCGTGCGACCTCGATCTTGAGCCGACGAGCGGGCCTACCTCCGACAAAGTGCTCAACCTCGAGCAGATCAAGGGTATGCGCCGTAATTTCTACAATGATCTCAAAGCCATCTCTTCCGGAGCCTATCTCTATAATACGGACTGGTTTGCGGACGTGGTGAGCGAGACGATCAATTCGGGTAATACCGGTGCCTATTTCCATCTGTGGCTGCTCTACCCCAACAATAGCGATATCTATTCGTTGTGGGCAAGCTATTACAGCGTGATCACCGATGCCAACTACGCCATCATGAAGATGGAAGAGGCGGTGGAGGCCGATGTGGTTTCCAGGTCGGATGTGCAGTTATATATTGGCGAGGCCTATTTCCTGCGCGCCTATGCGCTCAACCAGCTCGCCCTGCGCTTCTGCCAGGATTACGATCCCGACAAGGCCAAGACTCAGCTCGGCGTGCCCCTGCTGACCAAGTACAGCAAGGATCCGGTAAACGAACCGCGCGGCTCGCTGTTCGACGTATATACGCAGATTCAGACCGATATTACCGAAGCGGAACTCGCTGTGACGACCGCCGGCTCGGCCAACGCGATCTATCTGACCGCAGACGCCATTACGGCTTTCAAGGCTCAGATCGCCCTGCAGATGCACGACTATCCCAAAGCCAGCCAGTATGCCTCCTCGCTTTATGACGCTTATCCTCTGATTAACAACAAAGAGCATCTCGAGCAGATGTGGCGTGAGGACGTCTCGACCGAGACCATCTTCCAGCCTGAAGTTACCCGCGCCACGCTCGCCACGGTGGGCTCGATGCAGCCTTACTATTTCGGCCAGTGGCAGGAATCGAGCAAGCAGTATGTTTGCGCTCCCTACTACGTGCTCGAGCAGAAGTATGTCGATCTCTATTCCGCTGAGGATTACCGCATGGGTGTCTATCTGGAAAAAGCGAGAATTCAGATGGCCGGATTGTCGAACAGCGGTTACGTGCTCTCGAAGTTCATCGGTAACAAGACGTTCCAGACCGACCGCACGCAGCTTGCCTACCGCAATATGCCTAAGATCTTCCGTGTGGCTCAGATGTACCTGATCGATGCGGAGGCACGTTACAGGAATAACGATGCAGCGGATGATGTGCTTATACCGCTCAATAACCTGCGTACGACACGAGGTCTCACAGCACTCATGCCGGATGACGTTGTCGGAGATGTCAAAGACGATTTCGGGAACGATATACCCAAACTGTTCCGTGTCATTCAAGAGGAATACATGCGCGAGATGGTCGGCGAAGGCCAGCGTCTGTTCGACATCAAACGGTGGGGAATCAGCGTTAAGCGCAATAACCAAGCTCTCGGCAGTATCCTGACTCGACGTGGAGACGCTGTTTCAATCAATGCGGCCAGCGATCGCATCGTTTGGCCGATCCCGCAGGATGAAATTTCCAACAATCCCAACTTCGGCAGCCAGAATCCCGGCTATGCGCAATAGTTGAGTACTTAAGTGAATGGAAAGCCCGTATCTTTCATAAGGTACGGGCTTTTTTTGTGAGGACGTGTCGGTATCCATCGGATAGAGCGAGCGACGGACACGTAATGCCCCATATCGCCGTTCTTGCGGCGGTAAACGGATTGGGGCAGGACGTTCGGTTTTCTGCTCAGGATCTGCTCTGAATCCGGGTAACGGGATCGAAGCCTTTATTCATACGGTGCGGGTTGTTATGGATGGAAAATCCTTTTAAATGCCCTTGACGGTCGGGAATGCGGCTTACATGATTCGGCACGGATGGGTAGCTGAATGCGAATTATCCGCTCCGTTTACCCGATCGAATCGGAACTGTCTGCGCCGGTTGAGTCCTGCGGAAGCGGCAGGCGGTGCGGTTCGGGAATACTATACGTGCGTGCTATGAATACAAGGCGGTTTGCGCCGGTTGTACCCGAGGAAAGAGGTACTGAGTTATGTTGTAAAATTGACCTTGCTACTGCTCTGAATGTATATCGGGCTATCTTCGCCGATTGAGCCCTGCGGGAAGCGGCAGGCGGATGCGGTAGAAGCTCACTGCCGAGCCGGCGGCGGCAAACCCGGCTGCGATAAGCAGAGCGATGTGGGCGCTGTCGTCGGTAGCCAGGTGGAAAAGCATGGCGACCAGCGCCGCACCGGTGGTCTGTCCGAGCAGTCGCGCCGTGGCGAGCATCCCGCTGGCGCTGCCACTTCGTTCGGGCGGGGCGGAGGCGATCAAGATGCTGTTGTTGGGCGATTGGAAAAGGCCGAATCCCAGGCCGCAGAGCACCAGCCGCCACACGATGTCGAAGTCATGGGGAATGCCCGGCAGAAACGCCAGCAACAACAATCCTGCGGCCATCACCGCGAGCCCCGCTCCGCCTAGCAGCCCGGCATGAATCCGTTCGATCAGGATGCCTGCAAGGGGTGCGACCACCATGATTACGGCGGGCCAGGCCGTCAGGAGCAATCCCGTGCTGACTGCGTCGTAACCGAGCGACCGTTGCAGGTAGAAAGGCAGCGAGACCATGGCGAGCATCTGCGCGATGAACGAGCAGATCGAGGTGAGGACCGATACCGAAAAAATCGGGATGCGCAACAGGTCGAAGGGGAGAATCGGAAAGGGCTTGTGCAGCTGGCCGCGCACGAAAAGAAACCCGACGATGAGCGTAGCGGCCACGCCCGCGGCGATCAGGCGTGCGTCGAGGCCATGTGAGAACCCTTCGACCGAGGCGATCAGCAGTCCGAACGTCAGGGCGTTCATCGCGCCGTCGCGCCATTCGAACCGCCGTCCCCGCACACGCACCGGGTTGGTCGGAAGAAAACGGCGGCTCAGTATTCCGGCGATAATGCCCATCGGGATATTGACGGCGAACAGCCACGGCCACGTCGCCAAAGAGAGGATGCCGGCGGCGATGGTCGGACCGGCAACCGACGAAACGGCCACGACCGTCGCATTGATCCCCATGCCGCGCCCCAGCTTGGCGCGGGGATAGATGGTTCGGATGAGCGACGTATTGACGCTGGTAATTGCCGCAGAGCCGAATCCCTGGCCGATGCGGGCCGCTACCAGCGTGCCGAGCGAGGTAGAGAGGGCGCAGCCTACCGAGGCGACCGTGAACAGGGCCAGACCGCCCAGATAGACCTTTCGGTAGCCGATTACGTCCCCAAGTGCCGAGAAAGAGAGCAGTGTGACCATGATGGCCAATTGATAGGCGTTTACTATCCAGATCGAGTTGGCGGACGAGATGTCGAGCTGCGCCGCGATGGTCGGCAGCGCGACGTTTGCGATGGTTCCGTCCAGTACCGAGAGGGAGACGCCGAAAGCCACGGCCAGAATTGCCCACACACGGCGCGGCATGGGCAGCCCGTCCCATTCGGCGCGGCCGGCGGGTTTGTGCTGCGTGGCCGATGGCTTCGGGCGGGTTGTGTCCGTCACTTCTCCGGCCTGTCCGCTGCGTATGCTTTCCTCGGTGGTGTCCATCGGCTGCAAAGGTACGCCATATTCCGATCCGATGTGACCCTGCCGCATGGAAAATCTTTCCCTTGTATCGTTGCGGGTCTGTTTTCTCCGGGACGACGGGTTTTCCGAACAGCAGGCGATCGATGGCCTTCCCGCCGATCTCAAAAATAAACCTCCTTTAACGGCTTTTCACTCGTCTTGTCATTTCTGTCCGACCCCCATGAATTGCTCCCGATCGATGTGCGATCGGAATCCTGCACGCTGTGACCGCTGCCGAAAATTACGGCATCGGTAGCCCCGCTTTTGCCACCTGTTCCCGTGTACCGGGAAAGTCTTTTGTCCGGCACTTCATTTGTTTCATACAGAATACCTTGATAATTCTAATCGTCGCCGCAGTTTCCTCTCTGCTTCGGCGCGGTTTGGTCTCTATTGAGGTATATTGCGCCTATTTTTGCTATCCCCGTAAAAAAGTGTGTCGCTTTTGATCAATCCGTTTTTTCCCTTGTCCCAGAGTTCGGAAATTTAATAACGCAAATACGGCCATTTATTCCATGACCCACAAAACTTATAACTATGTTAAAACCCAAATCGAATGAGAAGCCGAAGAAGCAAATCGGCTACCTCAAGCGGGCTCGCGAAATGCAAGAGCTTGCACACGCTAATTTCGAGCCCGAACGTGGCGACAAGTCGTTGTCTCGAATTCACAAAAACATCATCAAGCCCCGTTTCGGCAACACGTACCGTACGTTCCTTCGTGCGATGAATACCGATACGAGCGTGATCGAAAGACTCGAAAGGGAGCGTGATGAACGCGAACTGTGCAAACTTCGCGACAAAAACAGTTTAACTCAATCAAACAAATGAAAGATGGAAAAAATTCACAAAGTGCACTTTGCGTGCGGTGAACTCTACCTGTTCTCGGATGTTCTCCGGATGCGGGATCCCGAGTCGTGCCTATGGGGTGTTTATGACCGGACGGACTCCGGGAGGATTTACCTCGAACACATGGCCTGCGACCTGACCCACATCGGTCACTGGCTGCCTTTGCCGTCGGAGTATCGTTATGCACGCCGTGCCAGCCGCGACGAGCTGCGAGACTTCTTCTACCTGCTGGGCTGCGACGATACGCTCGCCCAAGCCGCCCGCTGACGGTCGGCCGCCCTGAGGCGGCGCCCGTAAGATGTAAGCCGATACTGTGATGCCCTGTCCACAGTAGGAAGCTCACCACGGTCTTTCCGTGGCGGTTTCCTGTGTTGCCGGGGTATTGTTGTTTAGTCATGGAATGGATGGCCCCCGCAACCGGAATACCCACGTAGAGATCGGATTCTGTCAGCTACCGCCGGCAGGATCATATACCTAAAAACCATCCGGCCCGATTCTCGAGTGGAAGATCGGGCCGGATGGTTTGCGGTCTTATTGATAGGGATTCTGCGTAAAAATCCCTTCTCAAAGTGAGATGGTTTTACGAAAGAGGCCACTCCTGCAAGGAGTGGCCTCTTTTATGACCTATAAACTTGATTAACGAATCTTGACTGCGGTGACGAGATTCTGGTATTTCTTTTCAACCGAACGAGTCGCTTTGGCTTTGTATGCCGTTGCATTCACTGCGCTGGTACCTCCGACACGGGTCGTCGTAGTGGCGTCCAAGATAACTGCGAAAGCGTCCTTGTTATCGATCATATCCCAACCGTCCGAACCGTCGAACGTATAGCAGCCGGTATAAAGTGTGTACTTTGTCCCGTCGCTCGTCTGGGCCTCTTCGGGGCCCCAGATCATCGTAGTAGCCTGCTCATCAGCGAAGAATCCGTCAACGATGAAATAGTCACCGGAGAATGCATAAACGCTTTGACCGTCCGAGGCGACCGAAAGACCCTTGAAATCCATGGCATGGCCATCGAAAGTTCCGACGTTCATGGTCGCTTTCAATACGATGAAACCAGTACCGTCATCTTGCGCGGGATAGAAGAATGCGGTGGCGGGAAGCGCTGCGCCCACACCCGAAGCCGACCAGCCCGAAATGGTGAGACCATCGAACTTCTGTGTGCTGCCGTCCTGCATGGGCACATCCACATCCGGTCCTTCAGCGATAGTGATCGTAATGTTGCTGGTGCCTTCCTCAAAGAAATAAGGAGCTTTGATGTTCCAGGTGCCGAGATATTGATCCTTAGTGCCAACATAGATAGCGGCACCTACGGGCTGCGTAACCGTAAGGGGAAGCGTTTTGTCACCTGCCGTGATGGTTACGGTCGTCGAACGCTCCTCGCCGGTATCATTGGCCGGAGTGGTGATATAGAAACGGTTCTGGAAGTTGCCCTTGTCGGCCGTGCACCAGTCCTGTCCGCTTGCAGCCGCTACCGACCAGGTGGATACGCCGGTAACCGTCACGTTGACTTGAAATTCGTTTTCGCCTGCATCCAGCGTAATCGGGCTTTTAGGATCCGTGGTGATCGTGATTTCGCCCGTCTGTTCTTTGTCGTTGTCGTCGTCCGAGCAACCGGTGAACATCACACCGCCGCCGGCCAGAAGCAGAGCGGCGAATAACATTGATAATTTTTTCATAGACATGCTTGTTTTGTGGTTTTACAAATGCAAATATAATAAGTTTTTCGAGACAGCTGCCGTTAAAATGAAAATATTGTTAAAAAAATCGGCGTTTCAGTTGGATTCGGCTGTTATCCGCCGCCTTTATGACGGCTTTGCGGCGAAATCGCGACCCCTGTTTGCACGCCAGCGCAGGAAACATAAATTATACCAACCCTTTCGGATTTCCCCTTTTTGCACGTTTCTCCTATTCCGCAATCTATACCGTACAGGGATGGGTGTGGAGGCCATGCCGCCGGCTGTTTGCTTGTCGGGTTCCGGCTTGCGATTCGTTGGATTCACCGAGCCGCTCCTCTCCCGTGACGCCTGCGTGCCGGATCGGGCCTATCCGATTTCAAACATGCCGTCTGTCGCAGAGGTCGCACGGTGTCCAACCCGCAGGGCTAAAACGCCGGACTGGCTTCCCGCAGCACCGCCCTCTGTGCGGCCTCCTGCTCGACGAGGGCCAAAAGCTCGCGCGCCTGCTGCAGGTTGGCCTCTGCAAAGGCGCCATCGACCACGCGTTTCTTCACCCAGATCATCCGGGCGCCCCGGCGCTTTGCGAAGTCGTGCATCACCCAGTGGGTGCGGCCCCACGAACGGGCTGCCGTGACGCCGACGTCGCAGGCGTGCTGCTCGAAAAAGTCGCGGTTTTCCCGCACTTCGTCCTCGGTGTCGCCCGGCGTGCATACCCCGACGGTCAGCCCGCGGTAGCGGACGACTTTCCGGCGGTCGTGTCCTTCGGGCTGCGGCTGAGGCATGGGCGAGGCGGAGGCCGACGCCTCCAACAGGTCGATCAACAGATTGAGCGTATCGGTTTTACCCGTATAGCCTCTGCGGAAGAGGCCGATAATAGCTTGCATGTGCGAATACAATAAGTGTTACACATGACAGGGCAGGGTTACAAATATAAGAAAAATCCGACGTATCGGCAATTTTTGGCAAAAAAACATGCGTTCCTCACCGTCCCTCGTCGGTGCAAAAGCCTTAGAGCGGTTTCTCGAATGCGCGTCGCAGCCCGCTCGGATAACGGATTTCGCCGCAGAAGCGGTAGCCGAGCCGGTCGAGCAGCCGCAGCATGAACAGGTTGTCGAAGCTGGTGTCCGCACGCACGCTCATAACGGCCCGGCTGCGGGCGAGGGCCTCGATGTGCAGCATGAACGTTCGCGCCACGCCCCGGTGTTTCATCTCGTCGGCGACCGCGAGCCGGTGTACCACGGCGTAGGGGCCGGGAGTGAGCCATTGTCCGTCGATGTGCAAGTAGGCGGCCTCCCCGTCGAATCCGACGGCGGCATATGCGACCGCCGGTTCCCGCAGGCGGAGCGTCCACCCGCGTCCGGCGGCGAGGTCCGCCATGATGTCCCGTGCCGAGGGGTAGCCGTCCTGCCATTGGCGGCTGCCGGCCCGTCGCATCTGCCGTTGGGCCTGACGGATGATCTCCAGGATGCGGGGCAGGTCCTCGGTGCGGCCGGGGGTGAAGTCGAGCGATTCGTCCATGCTGCAAAGATAGCCAAAACATCGGAAATCGGATGCCTGCAAACGGTGTCAGGGAGCCGTTACCCGGCGCGGCAACAACCCCAGCAATCCGGTTGTGAGGAGTTCGGCGGCCGGCATCGCCAGCCAGATGCCGATGACGCCCAGCAAGCGCGGGAGCGTGAGGAAGCAGAGCGCCATGAGCACGATGCCCCGCAATACGGTGAGACCGGTTGCGAGGCGTCCCCGTTCGATACTCTGGAAATAGCCGATCGCCACGACGTTGATGCCGAAAAAGGGATAACCCGCGGCGAACCATCGCAGCCCCTCCACAGCAATCGGGTAGGCGGCGGATTCGGGCAGCAGGAAAAGGCCTGCGATCCGGGGCCCGAACAGCCAGGTGAATCCGAACACGGCCAGTCCGCAGCAGAAGGCGGTGAGCAGCGCCATGCGCAAGGCCTTGCGGCCGCGGCCGCAAAGCCCCGCGCCGTAGTTGTAGCTGATGATGGGCTGCGCCGATTGCAGGATACCGTTATAGACCATGAATACGATGGGGAAGAGGTAGCAGGCGACGCTGAAGGCCGCCACCCCGTCCTTGCCGACATAGCGGATGAAAGTGTGGTTTCCGACCACCATCAGGCACGAAATGGCCGCTTCGCTCAGCAGGGCCGGGAAACCGATGGCGGCCATGTAGCTCAGGTTGCGGAACGCCAGGCGCAGGCTGCGGGAGCTGAGCTTGAGCCGCACGAACCGCAGCGTGCGGCTGCGGCGACGCATGTACCGCAGCATCATCGCCACGCCGACGATGTAACCGATGCCCGTTGCGATTGCGGCGCCGGGGAGGCCCCAGCCGAAGACGAAGATGAAGAGGTAGTCGAGCAGGATGTTGAGCCCGGCCGCGACGAGGTTGGCGGCCATGGCGAACCGCGGCGACCCGTCGAGTCGCACGATGAACATGAGGATGTTGAAGAGGGCCAGGGGCGCAAGGAAGAGGGCGAAGCAGACCAGGTAGCGGCGGGCGTCGGCCAGCAGTTCGGGCGGCGTGCCCAGCAGCCCCAGCAGCGGTTGGGCGCTGAGGATCGTGGCTGCGCTCAGCAGGAGCACCGCCAGCGTCGGGAGGACGACCGTCTGCGTGATGTTGATGGCGGCGATGCGCGGCTTGCCCTGCGCCAGATGGATCGAGGCGACAACCGAGCCACCCATGCCGAACATCAGGCCCAGCCCCGTGCCGAGCGTGAAGAGCGGGGCGGCGATATTGACCGCGGCCAGCGCGTCGCTCCCGATGCCCCGGCCGACGAAGATGCCGTCGGTGAGGATAAAGACCGCCGAAAAGAGCATCCCCAGTACGGTGGGGACGAGGAAACGGCGGAAGAGCCGGCCGACGGCGGCGCTTCGCAGGTCGATGGGGTCGCGTTGCATAACCTGTGTTTTCATAAGCGGTGCAAAAATAGGGATTCCGCAGTCGAAAAAAGTTATCATGGGGTAATTTCCGCCGGCGGGCGGCGGCCGGTTGCGTGTAACATGCTGCCCATGGCTGCAGGAGGAGCGGTGTCGAGGCCGGTTTGCGCTCTATCGTGAGACGGACGAGGGAAGTCGCCGGCCTCACCGTCGTCGTTGATGCGGCCTAACGCAGTTCCGCGCGGATGCGGCTCAGGCTTTGGGGCGTAAGCATGAGGTAGGAGGCCAGATCCTTGAGCGCGATACGCTGCAGCAGTTGCGGATATTCACGCAGCAGACGTTCGTATTGGCGCCCTTTGTCCATCCAGGTGTAGTCGGCGAAATAGGCTTCGTACCGCCGCAGGCGTTCTTCACAGAGTCGGCGTCCCCAGTCGGCCAGTTCTGCATTTTCGGCCATCAGGAGGTCGATCCTCAGGCGCGGGATGCGCAGCAGGCGGGTCGGCTCCATCGTTTCGATGCAGTGGCGCGACACGCCTCCGGGCAGCGAACCGAGCGTGACGGTGGCGGCGTCGCCCTCGAATGCGAAGTCGAGCAGCACGCATCGCTCCTCCCGCATGACATAACGGCGCACCGATCCTTCCAGCACCAGCAGGAGCTCTTCGTCGCGCTCCCCCTCGCTCAGCAGGAGCGTCTTGCGGGGGTGCGCCGTTTCCCTCGCATGTTCGGTCAGCAGGGCCGTGGCCTGTGGGCTGAGACCGGCGTACAGGAGGTGCGGTTCGTCGGGTTTCATGCCGCAAAGATAGGTCATTTTTCCGGAACGTTGTGGCGGTATTGTTCGGTTCTGCCGCTTTGTCATTTCGTATTGGCGTGACACGGCAAAGATTCCGTCGATTTTTCACTCTTTTTTCGTTGGCACAGGATTTGACTTTTCCATCGACGAAGCCGCCCGGGGTGGCGGCCCCGACAAAGTAAGGTTAAATTTAATATAGGAGGACAACATTATGATGCCTGCAAGAAGAGATCAGAATTGGCTGCCGAGCATTTTCAACGAGATTTTCGGCAACGAGTGGATGGAGCGATCCAACCGGACGGCTCCCGCCGTGAACATCATCGAGAACGAGGACGACTACTGCGTGGAGGTGGCCGCGCCCGGTATGACGCGCGAGGATTTCAAAATCAACATCAACGAGGACAATGAGTTGGTTATCAGCATGGAGAAACGTACCGAGCGGCAACAGGGCGAAGCGCCCCGCCAGGAACAGGAGCAGCGCGACGAGCAGACGCAGCCCGGCCAGCGGCAGGACGGGAACGGCCGGGACGAGCAGCGGCAGGAGGATCGTCAGGAGCAAAACGCACAGCCGCGCAAGCAGGGTACCTACCTGCGCCGCGAGTTTTCGTACAGCCAGTTCCAGCAAAGCTTCATCCTGCCCGACAACGTGGACAAGGAGAAGATCCGCGCCCGCATGGAGAACGGCGTGCTGACCATCGACATTCCCAAGCGCAAGGAGGAGGAGATGGCCCCCGCATCGCGGCAGATCGACATCGAATAACCCCGGATGCCGGATATGAAAGCGCGACCGCTCTTTGGGCGGTCGCGCTTTGTTGCATGCGGTACGGATCGCGCTATTTGAGCGGCGGTAACGCCGTCGCGGGCGGTTGTTGCAGGAGCCCGGGACTGTGTCCGATAGCTGTGGCTCGTAACTGCCTAATTGGTTGTTTCTGTCCGTTGGCCGGCCGTCGGACTGACCGTCGGGCCGGTATAGGGCCGGAGCGGGGTTTTCAGAGCATTGTGACAGGCTGCTTGCGCCGTGCGAAGTTGCGCGCGAGCGCTTCGCTGAACGGGGTGGAGAATGAGCGGGCCTGTTCGGGGCACCCCTTGACACAGGCGCAGCAGCGGATACAACGTGCCGGGTCGGTGTGCAGTTCGTCGCCTTTTGCGATGGCGCCGTTCGGACAGAGCCGGACGCAGCGGCCGCAACGGGTGCAGCGTGCGGGATCGGTCACGGGCAGCAGCGGGACGGGATTTCTGCGCTGGCTGCGACGGTATTTCAGGACGAAATGGACAAAGCGCAGCATGGAAAGCAGCGGGGTCCGGGGTGTCCGCAGGCGCTCGAGGGCGACGGGCGCGACCCTGTCGGTCGCGAGTTTCCGTCTTACGGCACGGCCGAACGCCTCGGCACAGGCCGCATCGTCGGCATCGGGCCGACCTGCGGCGATGGGGTGGGCGGCTGTGCTGTATGAATGTTCGCCGACGAATGCTCCCCCTGCAACCGGGACGAATCCCTGTTCGCGCAATGCGGCGGAGAGTTCGGCCAGCGCGCTGCCGATATCCCGGTTGCCGTAAACCGCGAGCAGCACCGCGGGCGTCCCCACGCCCCGCAGGGATTGGAGCCGTTCGCGTGCGAGCGGTGCGACGCGGCCGCCGTACACCGGCACGGCAACTACCGCCACGGCCTCGGCCGGCAGGGTTTGAGGGGACGCCGCCTCGCGGGTAAGGTCGATCGTCCGGTGTGCGCCGTCGGCAAGGCCCCGGGCTACCGATTCCGCAAGGATGCGCGAGGTGCCCGTGGGGGAGAAGAAGATGGTGAAGAGTCGGTCGGTTTTCATCTTATCGGGATCAGGACCGCTCCGCGGAGCGATCGGGTGAGTGCCTGACGTCGGGGTTTCCGATTCGTTGCGGCACGTTGCAAAGATACGAAAAACCGGGAAATGCAATGCGGAGGGTGGTAACACGTTGCGATTTTGCCGCGAAGTTGCAATTTCGCACAAAAGAGCGTATCTTTATTTCCGAACTGCGACCCTTGCCATGAAGACGTTACCACCTTTTGTTCGCCGCCTGACTGACCTGCCCGGTCCTATATGGCTGTTTTGCGGTCTTTGCAGGAATTTGCTTTTTCAACCGAATACCTTTTTTGGATGTGTTACCGGTCGAGGTCGGATATTTTCCGAGCAATGGATTGTCGTTCGATTTGTGTAAAAAGGAGCTTATGAACAAGGCATCGGAAATAGGACGTTGCGGCGAGGAGGCCGCCGTCGAGTACCTGCGAAGAGAGGGCTTTCGGATCTGCGCCCGCAACTGGCGCAACGGACGCTACGAAATCGACGTGGTGGCCTGCCGGGGCGGGTATATTCATTTCGTCGAGGTCAAGACCCGTCGGGCCGGATCGCTCACCGCGCCCGAGGCGGCCGTGACCGGTGTAAAGGCCGCCGCCCTGCGACGTGCAGCGGCCCGTTATCTGGCTCTTTACGCCCCCGACCTCGAGCCGCGCTTCGACCTGGTGGCCGTTGAAAATCACCCAGGCGGAGAGGTGGAAATACGGCGCGTGGAGGATGCGGTCGAATATGGCTGGTAATTTTGCTTTTCAGACAAATTGTACTATCTTTGCCCCGCTTATTACAACTCGGCAAAATATAAACACCCATGTGGTTATATAATTTCGGTCTTTCCCTCTACGCTTTCGCCATTGCGCTCGTTTCGCCCTGGCACCGGAAAGCGAAACGCTGGAGGGACGGGCGAAAACACCTGCTGCAACGCATGGCCGAAGCCATCGACCCTTCGGAGCCGATCGTCTGGGTGCACGTCGCCTCGCTCGGGGAGTTCGAGCAGGGACGTCCCATCATCGAGAAAATTCGCCTGGAACACCCCCGGTACAAGATCCTGCTGACGTTCTTTTCCCCTTCGGGCTACGAAATCCGCAAAGACTACCCGGGTGCCGACTATATCTTCTACCTGCCCATCGACACGCCGCGCAACGCCCGCCGCTTCCTGGATATCGTCCGACCCGAAATAGCGATCTTCGTCAAGTATGAATTCTGGATCAACCTGCTGACCGGCCTTCGCCGGCAGGGAATCCGCACTTATATCGTCTCGGCCATTTTCCGCCGCAACTCCGTGTTCTTCCGGCAGTGGGGCGGACTTTGGCGTCAGGCCCTCGAGACGTTCGATACCCTCTTCGTGCAGAACGAGGAGTCCCGGATCCTGTTGGGAAAGCTCGGTTTCGACAATGTGGTGGTCGCGGGCGACACCCGCTTTGACCGGGTTGCCCAGATTGCCGCCAACGCCAAGCGTATCGAGCTCGTCGAGCGTTTCCGCGGTGGAGAGCGTCTTTTTGTCGCGGGTTCCACCTGGGGGCCGGACGAGGAGCTGCTCATCGAGCTGATGAATGCGAATCCGGGCATCAAATTCGTCGTTGCGCCGCATGAGATGGACGAGTCCCGCATCGCGCGACTGATCGGCGAAACCCGCGGAGGCGCCGTGCGTTATACACGCTGCACGGATTCGACCGTGCTGGACGACAAGCAGCTGCTTATTCTGGATACGGTCGGCATCCTGGCCTCGGTCTATGGGTATGCGACGTGGGCCTATATCGGCGGCGGATTCGGCGTGGGCATCCATAACACGCTCGAGGCGGCCACGTTCGGCCTGCCCGTGGCCTTCGGCCCCAACTACGCCAAGTTCAAGGAGGCCCGCGACCTGGTCACGCTGGGTGCGGCCCGGTCGGTGAATTCCTACGAGGAGCTGCGGACGTGGTTCATTCCCCTGCGCGACAATCCCGAATTTCTGCTCAAAACCAGCCGTGCGGCGAAGGATTACACCACGCGCCACCAGGGTGCCACCGGCATCGTCGTCCGCACGATTTTCGGCTCCGCGGAATAGACGCTTTGCCGTCCATTACCCGGCTTCGGCATGTGAATCCCCGGGAACAAGTGAGGAGCGGCCGAAGATGCCCTCTCGTTTCGGTATATTTTCCACCGGTCATTCTTCTGTCCTGGTCTTTGTCCCGCCTCAGTCTTGCTTCCGTCCCGGTCTTTCTTCCATCTGATCCTTTCTACCGACCCGGACTTTCTTCAGTCGGTCTTTCTCCCGATTTTGCCCCTTTTCTTATTACTCCTTTCCCTTCTGCTCTCCTTTTTTGCCGCCGGCTGACCTGCGGGGTTTCCCTGACAGTTTTGTGATGGAGTCGTTCTCGGCTTTTCGTCGCAATCGGCCTATTGAGGAGGCGAAGAAAACGGAGCGTAGCCTTTTTATAGGCTACGCTCCGGTACAGTAGTTCTAAGCGATTCGGAGGCCGGTTGTCCGGGTTTGGCGGACGGGGCCGTTCGCCGGCGACGCCCCCTTCGGGGTTTAACGCCCCATCACCAGGTCGGCGTTTTTGGGCGTTTTGTACCAGTCGGCGGCGCGCGGTCCTCCCTTCGCGTTGCGGAGGAAGAAGTAGCAGTCGTCGATGCTCTTTCCCTCCTGCGGCCACCGGAAACTCCACGACGGGTCGTCGGGGTCGCTGAGCGGAATATCCAGCACGCAGGGGTATTCGGTCGTGTTGAAACTGCTCAGGTAAATGTACACGCCCCGCCCGTTCTCCATGCAGGGCTGGATATCGCCGTAAAGGGTCTGGGTCTCGGCCTCGGCCGGCTCTTCCCATTGCCGGTCGGGATAGACGTTGCGGAATCCCTTGAGGTCCGGCAGCAGACAGGTGAAGCCCTTCGCATCGCGGAATCCGAATTTGTTGTCCATCGAAGCGCCGGTCGCAAGCGCCCGTACGGTGACCTGCTTAGCCTTGTTGCCCGATTTGTAGTAGTCCTTGATCTGGTACTGGATGACCGCATCGTTGAAGTCCAGGTCGCCTTTCCACGGGTAGTTGTCCTCGAAAAGGTAGATGCCCGAGGTGGTTTTACATTCGAGTTTCTCTGGGTCTTCCGCCCCGCTGTTGCCGGTCTCCACCGAACCGCTGGGTTCGATCTCTTTGGGGTTGCTCTGAATCAGACAGAGCAGGTCGTTGTAGTCGCCGTCATACTTGCCGATCTCCGTGACCAGGCGGTTCTCCATGCCCAGGATGTTGCCCTGGAAGTCCCCGACGGTCACATGGCAGACGAATCCATTGGCCAGATGGCGGTTCGTGATCCGGTAGGAGCCGCTGCCGTCGGAGTACCTGAGCGTGTAATCTTCCACCGCGGGATTGAGGGCGGGCGTGGTGAAGCGGATGCCGTGGTCACCCACCGGGCTGTTGCCGTAATAGGCGAAGCCGACGTTCACCCCCTTGGGAAACGAACCGAGCTTGAACCGCTTGTAGGTGCTTACATTGCCCATCAGCTCGTCGCGGGTGTAGAAGACCCACTTGCGGTAGGCGCGGATATCGTCGAGTGTCACGGGTACGACCTCATCGTTTACCACGCCGTAGAAGGTGCAGTCGGCGGCGGTCAGGCGATCCATCCGCTCGCTCGGATAGGTGTAAAACCAGAGTTTGCCATAGAGCGATCCCTGCCGCGCTCCGCCGTCGCCGAGAAACGTGAGCCACAGTTCGGCCTCGTCGAAGTCCCCCGTGCTCGGGGTTCGGGCGATCACCAGGTCGGTGCAGACGAACAGGTCCTCGCCGCGCACGTTGTTGGGTTTCTCGGGAAAATAGACGCTGTTTACGGCGGTCATCACTTCGGCAGGCACCTTATAGACGTCCGAGGCGCGCGAGGAGGGCGTGGCTGCCTCCGCCGCGATGGAGAGGTTGCCGACGGGGTAGCTCTTCAGGTCGCCCTGGGCGGTGACGTAGATTTTCGTCACGTCCTTCGGCACCTCGAGCGTGGTGTGAATAGGGGTGAATCCCGTCAGGACGGGCTGGCGGGTGAGCGTCTCGCCGTCATAAGGGTTTCCGTAATAAAATGCGAAGTACTCGCCCGGAATTTCCGAGATGACGTCCACGGTGACGGTTTTCCGGTTGCTGAATGTTTCGACGTAGGCGGCGGGATCGATTCCGGCCGTGCCGTTGCGGTCCGTATTCACGCAGGCTGCGAGGCCCAGCGCGGCGAAAATGAGGGGGAATGCGCTCACTTGCATGGTCGTGGGGATATTTTTCGCAAAGTTAAGCATTTTTCGTTCCGGACGCATAACCGGCGGCGGAAATTATCGGATCGCGACCAACTTATCGGTAGGGACGGACAAAAAAATCCCGGTATCTTTACCGGGATCGGAGTAAGTAAGTGTGAGGCGGGCGCCTTTTCCGGTGTCGTTAGTTTTTCGAGGTCATGATGTCGAGTACCAGCCGGTCGGTTTCGTTCATGCCGTCGCGTCCGATGCGTGTCAGGTTGCGGATGCACTGGTCCACGTCGTCGTCGATGATCCCCTCGACGGCCGTGACGCAGCGATGCTCCAGAGCCATCATGGCCGAGAGCACGGCAGTCGATACGCCGCTGGTGAGCTTCATGGCGCAGCTCGGTTTGGCACCGTCGCAGATCATGCCCGTCAGGTTGGCGATCATGTTCTTCACGGCGAAGGTGACCTCCTCGTAGCCGCCGCCCATCAGGTAGGCGATGCCGCAGCTCGACCCGGTCGCGGCGACCACGCAGCCGCAGAGAGCCGAGAGGCGGCCGAGGCTCTGTTTCATGTAGATCACTGTCAGATGGCTCAGCGTAAGGGCCCGGATGGTCTGCTCCTCGGTGGCGCCGTTCTCCTCGGCATATACCACCACCGGGAGCGTCGCCGCGATGCCCTGGTTGCCGCTTCCGGAGTTGCTCATCACGGGGATCATGGCCCCGGCCATGCGGGCGTCGCAGGCCGCGGAGGTGTAGGAGAGCATTCTGAGGAATACGCTGTCGCCCAGCACTTTCAACTCCCGGTCGTGGCGGAGGGTCTTGCCCAGGCAATGCCCGTAGTCCCCTTTGAACGACTGCTCGGCCGCCGCTTTGTTCAGCCGCCGGGTTTCGAGGATGAAACGCAGCTCGTCGAGCGGGGTCGTCATGGCGAAGTCGTAAACCCTGCGCAGCGACAGGGCCGGGCCGTTCTGCTCCTCTTCGCCGGCCGAAGCGCCGCGCCGGTCGAGCTGCGACTGCCCGTCGCGGGCCTCGAAGACGAAGTTGGTATGCCCCCCGGCGATGACCGCGACGGCGGTGTGATCCCCGGCAGCGGCTTCGATTTCGATGTAGAGTTTTTCCTCGATTCCCTCCTTCAGTCCGATGGTGATGCGTTTCTCGTCCACATACCGTTTGCCGCGTGCCACGGCCTCGGCATCGACGTCGCGCAGCACTTCGAGCCGGTAGGCGGACTTGCCGATCAGGGCGCCGAGCGCAATGGCGATCGGCAGGCCGATCATGCCCGTGCCGGGGATGCCCACGCCCATGGCGTTCTTGAGGATATTGGCCGAGAGGCGGGCGACGATGCGTTCGGGTTCCGTACCGAGGATTTCGGTGGCTTTCGCCACGCAGAGGGCGACGGCGATGGGCTCCGTGCAGCCGATGGCCGGTACGACCTCGCGGTTGATTAGGGCGACGATCTGTTCGCGTTCAGGTTGAGGTATCATGTATGCGTAGTTTTAGTCGAATTACAAAGGTAGCCATTTTTCGTTATCTTCGTGCGGAAAAACGATGCGAGATGGAAAAACCGAATCATAGGGAGTGGAAGGTGCTCTCCCGCGAGTACCTGGCCCGCGAGCCCTGGTTTACCGTGCGGCGCGACCGCGTGGAGTTGCCCGACGGGCGGCAGATCCCGGGCTATTATGTCTTCGAGTATCCGGCCTGGGTCAATGTGCTCGCCCGTACCGCCGACGGGCTTTACCTCTTTGTCAGCCAGTACCGTCACGGATTGGGGGAGACGCATTACGAGCTGGTGGCCGGGGTGAGCGAAGCCTCCGACGCAGGCATGGAGGCCGCCGCACGCCGCGAACTGGCCGAGGAGACCGGTTACGGCGGAGGCTGCTGGCGGCTTTACATGACCCTTTCGGCCAATCCCGCCACCACGAACAACCTGACCTACTGCTTTCTGGCCGAAGGGGTCGAACGGATGGGCGAGCCCAGCCCCGATGCGACGGAAGACCTCGACGTGCATCTATTGACCGAATCCCAGGTGCGCGAGTTGCTCTGCAGCGACGGAATCCGGCAGGCACTTCACGCGGCGCCGCTTTGGAAATACGCTGTCGAACGCCGCTGGTTCTGACTCCGGCTTGTTCCTCCGGAACCGGTTTTCCGGGCCGGAGTGACCTCGACGTAAAGCCGGCCGTTCCGATCGGTTATATGGACCCAAGATCGGCGAACCAGTAGGAGCATGTGCGCACGGAGCCGTCGTCGAGGCGCACGTCATAGCTGCGGCGGAAGGGGTCGCCGAGGCGGTAGGGGACGGGCGAGCGAAAGATGGGGCCATCGTAACAGAAGGTGTGGTATTCCCCGTTTTCCCCGTTGGGATCGGCATTCGGGGGAAGCGAGGCGACGAAAGCGGGGTCGATTTCCCGGCCGATGGCTTCGGCTCCCAGGATGTCGGCCATCGTCGTGACGACGACCGTGCGGAGCCCCGAGGCGAGAAACTCGCCCATCACCTCTTCCGACGTGCGGCCCCAGAGGGGTTCGACGACCGTGATGCCGAGGGGTGCGAGCTGCGCCTCGCGGTACTGTCGCACGTCCTGCAGGAAGATATCTCCGAAAATGGAATGGGTCACTCCCAGCGTCTTGAAATGCTCCGTCGTACGGCGCATGGCCTCTGCGTAATCCGCCATGTCGCCGGCCGGCGTCAGAGCGACTTCGTGAAGCGGGATGCCGATGCGGGCGGCCTGAGCCCGCAGCAGAGGCAGCGGAATGCCGTGCATGGTCGAACGGCGCGATTCCCGGTTTACGGTGGTGAGCAGGGCGACGATCTCGTACCGCCCCGACTCGATCGCTCGCAGGAGCGCATGGGCCGAGTCCTTGCCGCCGCTCCAGTTGAATACGGCCTTTATCCGTTCCATTTTACGTCTGTTGCGTTATGGAAAAATCCGCAGACCAGGGTGAGGTATTCGGGCATTTGCCCCCGGAAGCCCCAGCGGAGTTCGATGCCGAAGAGCTCGGAGGTCGTGCGGCCGATGTCGAAGCCGCAGGCTTCGAGCGAGGGGCGCACCCGGTCGGGATGGCGGCATGGCTTTCCCTCGGGGCGCGTGCAGCTCCCCTCCGGACAGTGGAGGCACGAGCCGACGTAAGCGAAAGCCCGGCCGCCCCAGCGGGACTCCATGTCGAGCAGGCGGCTTTCTAGGCGCTCTCTTTCGGGCAGGATCAGCCGCCGGGCTGCCGTGAGGGGGAGGCCGGGAGTGGCGGGGGTGATGCGTGTCGCTACGAGCAGTGCCGTTGCGTAACCGCCGATATACTTCTGCGCGTCGAAGTCGAAGGGCGGGCACCCCCAGCTTTGTCCGTAGTTGGGACAGGTGCGGCAGTAGCCGGCGATGCGGTCGGCATCCCGAAAGCGGGCGATGTAGTCGGCAGCGGGAAGCGTGACGACGAAATCCCGGGCAAGGTACTCTTTCATGGCAGAATGATCCGGATATACATACGACCGATTGCATGTTGCAGGCCGGACCCGAAGGTCGGACATTCCGACCCGGGCGGGGATCGGCTGCTTCGGGATGAACCTCGGATTCCGACCGGCTCTTGTGCTTTTCAGGCCGGGACAAAATTAAGAAATTCTGCGTGAACCGCATCGGTTTCGATAGGAATAATCGCAGGGCAGGTGCGAGCGGGGCGGCTCTTCACGGCTTTTTCGTATCTTTGCCCTATGGAAAATCGGGGATACCTACATCTTTACACGGGCGACGGCAAGGGCAAGACCACGGCGGCGTTCGGGCTGGCCGTGCGGGCGCTGTGCGCGGGCAGGCGGGTCTATATCGGGCAGTTCGTCAAGTCGATGCAATACAGCGAGACGAAGATCGGGGAATTTTTTTCCGGTCTCAGGATCGAACAACTGGGGCGCGGCTGCTTCATCGACCGCGATCCTGCGCCGCAGGATGTCGCACTCGCCCGTGAGGGGCTCGCACGCTGCCGCGAGGCGATGACCTCGGGCGATTATGACCTGGTGGTGCTCGACGAGCTGACCATTGCCCTGCACTTCAGGCTGTTGGAGGTCGGGGAGGTGCTGGAGGTGCTCCGCGGCCGCGATCCGCGGGTCGAGGCGGTCGTCACGGGGCGCTATGCGCCGCAGGAGCTCATCGATGCGGCCGACCTGGTGACCGAAATGCGCGAGGTGAAGCATTACTATGCGCAGGGCGTCCTGTCGCGCGAGGGGATCGACCGGTAACGGGATTGTCGGGTGCGCCTCAGCCGCGCCGCCTGACGGCACAGGTGCCGGGGTCGAAAGCCACGGACGAATTGCTGAAAAGCCGCTCGATATGGCCGCTACGGATCATTTCGGCCGTGGGGAGATGGTGCAGCCGGGGCGGGTCGAGCAGTGCGACCGAGTCGCAGAGGGTCAGCGCGATGTCGAGCTCGTGCGTCGAGAAGAGGATGCATTTGCCCTCGTCGCGGGCCAGCCGGCCGAGCAGCGTGCAGAGTTCGTAACGGTTCGGCAGGTCGAGGAACGAGGTCGGCTCGTCGAGCAGGATCACGGGCGTCTGCTGAGCCAGTGCGCGGGCGATCATCACACGCTGACATTCGCCGTCCGACATGCGGTCCATCGTCCGTCCGGCATACTCCGCCATGCCGACCGATCGGAGCGAGCGCTCCACGATGCAGGCGTCTTCGGGCTGCATCCGCCCGATCCAGTTGGTGTAGGGAGCCCGCCCGAGCGCAACCACGTCGCGGCACCGGAGGTTGGGGATGCGTACCCGCTCGGTGGTGACGAATGCGACGGTGGCGGCCAGACGCGCCGGTGTCAGCTTCTCCACAGGCGTGCCGTCGAGCCGTATCGTTCCGCCCGCCACGGGTCCCAGCCCTGCGATCGCCCGCAGAAGCGTCGATTTGCCCGATCCGTTGCGTCCCACCAGAGCTGCGAGAGCTCCCGCCGGCAATTCGGTCGAGACGTCCGAGAGCAGGATGCGGCTGCCGTAGCCGATGGCGAGGTGTTCGAGACGGATCATGGGTTACGCGATATTTTTGTTGCCGAGCACGACCCAGATGACGATGGGAATACCCAGCAGGGCGGTGATGGTGTTCACCGGAAGGGTCAGCAGTTTGGAGATCACGTCGCACAGCAGCATCACGATCATGCCCGTAAGTGCGGCCGCAGGCATCAGCACCCGGTGGTCGGCGTTGCGGAAGAGCAGGCGTGCGACGTGCGGCACGGCCAGGCCGACGAATCCGATGGGGCCGCAGAAAGCCGTCACGGTGCCCGCCAGCAGGGTCGTAGAGAGGAAGATCAGCAGCCGTGAGCGCCGGATGTCGAGCCCCATCGTGCGGGCATAGTTCTCGCCCAGCAGCAGCAGGTTGAGCGGCTTGATGACGGCCACCGCCAGCACGAGACCCGCACCGACGGCCGGAAGCAGCAGGGCGAGCTGCGATGCGGTGACGTCGCCCAGCGAACCCATCGTCCAGATGACGAATGATTTGAGAGCCGCTTCGTCGCTCAGGTATTGCATGATTTGCACGACGGCCGAGACCCCCGATCCGAACATCATGCCCAGGATCAGGATGACCATGATATCCCTGATCCGGCGGCTGACGGCCGCGATCACGGCGAGGATCGCCGCTGCGCCGACCCATGCGGCCCCGGCCACCCCGAGTGCGGTGAAGCCCGGGCTTCCGGCGATCCCCAGGAGGGGAGCGCCCAACATGAAGAGCGCCACGCCGAAACTCGCACCCGAGCTGATGCCCAGCACATAGGGCCCGGCCAGCGGGTTGCGGAAAAGGGTCTGCATCTGCAGACCGCTCACCGCGAGAGCTGCGCCTGCCGTGAGCGCGACGACGGCCTTGAGCAGGCGGATGTGCAGCACGATCTTGGCCGTGGCTGCGGGGCAGTCGCCACCGGTCAGCGCGGCCCAGATGTCGCCCGGGGGAATACGGACGGCGCCCACTGTCATATCGAGGACGAAAAGCCCGACAGTCAGCAGCGACAGGATGCAGAAAAGAAGTGCCGCACGCGGTTTCATGCCGCAAAGATAGGGATTCGCAGCGTCATTCGACTTGGCGGTAGTAATAAAAATCCTCGCTGACGAGCTCCGGGTGGAAAATTCGGATCAGGTCGCGCAGCACCAGGTCGGGGCGGACGACGCCCGATTCCCAGTAGTCGTTTCCTCCGGCGGGGGTGATCCGACGGTCGCAGTTATAGACGGCGCCCTGGCGCACGCAGCGCACGTCGGCGAACTTCGGATAGCGTGTGCGCAGCTCCCCGAGCGTCGGGATATTCCCGACGTTGAGCCACACGTCCGCCTCGGCGGTGAGCAGATAGGCCTCCTCCAGGTCGATCGGCAGCGAGCGGTTGGAGGTGTTCCTGCGGTAGATGTAGTCGCCGCCCGCATCGGCGATCAGCCGTGCGAGGTAACTGCGGGTCGAAGCCATGAACCACGAATCCCCGTAAGGGGTGTTAATCATCACTTTGGGCTGCGTGCCGGCGGCAGCCGCGGCCCGTTCTCGGAGCGCCTCGTAGCGTTCGGGGATCGCCCGGAAAAGCGTCTCCCCCGCCTCCCTCTCGCCGGCGAGTTCGGCGACGGCCACCAGCCACTCGGCTTTACCGAGCGGCGACTCTTCGAGGTACTCGCCGATGTAGGCGAAGGGAATCCCGAGCTCCCGCAGCCTGGACTCCATGCCGCTGGCGGCGTTCACGCCATAGAGCAGCACCAGGTCGGGTTCGAGCCCGAGCAGCAGCTCGTAATTCACGTTGCCGTCGAATCCCACGTCGCCCACCTTGTCCCGGTTGGCGGCGACGGAGGGGGTTGTGATGTAATCGAGCCCCGATACCCCGACCACGCGATCCGCCGCACCGAGGGCGTCGAGCATGGCTACTTGCGTCGAGGACATGCAGACGATGCGCCGTGCCTCGCCGTGCAGCACCTCGCCCTCGAATCCGGCGGGAACGGGCTCGCCGTTCCGTGCGATGAGGAAGCATTTTTCGACCCCCTCGGCACCCTGCCAGGGCTGTCTCTTATACACATCTGACGCTGCCGACGACTTAATA
>ERZ1027194.264-NODE-264-length-25876-cov-7.662600_pt1 | contig 25876 bp, 32 predicted proteins | sample MGYA00519246_ERZ1027194 | MGnify/ENA primary metagenome ERZ1027194 (study PRJEB26926, sample SAMN06164505) | human gut metagenome | biome: ENVO:00009003; feature: ENVO:2100002; material: ENVO:00002003 | host: Homo sapiens | place: USA | collected 2012 ...
CTACACCTATTAAGTCGTCGGCAGCGTCAGATGTGTATAAGAGACAGGTACATATTCTTTCATACGGGAATGCCACTTGTGGCAATGTACTGGCAACACAGATTCAATCATATGGTCGGTAGATATAATGATATTTACCGAGTTCAGATGCCAAACATCACACCTCATGTATGCCGACACACTTACTGCTCCAATATGGTAAAATCAGGAATGGACCCTAAGACGCTGCAGTACCTCATCTGGACTTATTAAGATTCTATATCCAAATGGAGAAGTAAATAAGGAAGAGGTTGAAGAAATACTTAGATATGCGCTTGAAGGTCGGCGCCGTGTTAAAGAGCAGCTAAAGAGAATTGGTGGTATGGAATTCTATGCTGTTAATTTCTCATACATTGATAATGAAACCTTTGAGGAACGATATGTTGGAGTCCCTGAGCAGGGAAGTGATAAGCTGATTCCAGAAGGAACTCCGAAGCCGGGAACTGTTCACACTGTTATGCGTGCTGCTAGTGGTATGATTGGTGTTTATCGAATAGAAGAAGAGGCTATTGTAGGTAATGGTAAATTTACCAAAGTCGGTACTGGATCTAAATCCACAACTGATAGTATTTCAAATGCTGTAAATTACTTTAAAGCAAATGCACAGCATATTAGCTCTATGATAAGCATGGATAATACTGACTTTATGATGGATATAAGAGATCTTCAGGGGCAAGGTGCTGCAGAGGACTTATTGTTTGCAACACTTATTGGTATGACATCCGCAGCGCTTAAGAAGCCAGTTCTAACACAGCTAGCGGTATTGGGTGGAATCAGCATAGGTGGAACTATTAATCCAATTGAAGAACTGGCAAATGTGCTTCAGGTTGCACGTGATGCTGGAGCTAATAAGATATTAATACCGTCAAATGCAAAGAAACAGATAGTGGATGTTTCGGACGATTTGTTTGTAACATTCCAGATTATATTCTATAACTCTCCAGAAGATGCTGTATTTAAGGCACTGGGGATTGAATAAACATTAGGGAGGGAGAAGGAATGTATAATTATTATTCAAATGTACAAAAAAGGAAGGTTTTCATTTCCTATTATCATGGGGATCAAGAAGCTGTTAATAAATTTGTAAGAGATTTTGGGGATGTTTTTATCCCCAAAACCGTTGGAGTTAAGGATGGGGATTTTGATTTTGATAGCAATGATCCTCAGTACATAATGAGAAAAATACGAGAACAGAAATTAGAAGATTCAACTGTTACAATTGTATTGGTTGGAAGTTGTACGCACAGTCGAAGATATGTTGATTGGGAAGTGAAGGCTTCTCTACAGCAGGGGCAGTCTCTGCCAAATGGCTTAATTGCGATAAATTTACCATATATGGGAATGAAAGGTGCATTACCTCCTAGAGTTGCAGCCAATAGAGAATTTGATGGCACAACAGAATCTGGATATGCAAGATATTATACATATCCTACATCGAAGGATGATTTGAGATGTTGGATAGAAGATGCATATAATGCTAGAACGACAAGAGCAAATTTAATACATAATTCTAATGAGATGATGAAATACAATGCGAAATGTAATGAGCATGGTGTTACTCATTAACTGGAAAGTGGTGGGAAAGTGAGCAGAAACAGAAAAATTGGAAAATCGTTTTTTCAAATCATTATTGCTTTGATTATTTTTTTTCTATTATTTTTTGTGGATCTTGATTATTTAGAGGATAAGTGTACATTTTTAAGAATCTTTAAATTAAATGTTAATTGGCTTGAGCAACTTATAGAATCGTATACTTCTCTCTTCATTTTAACAGTTGTAGTAGCGTTTATTATTTGGGCGATGTTTACACTTTCAATTTCAGTAAAGGGTGTTTCATTTGCAGGCTTTGAAATAACACTAAAAGACACAGATAAGGCAGTAAAAAATAATATAAAAAATTATTTGAATACTAAAAGAAGTTTGTTTTATATCAAAACGGAATATGACAATTTTTGTGAAGTATTTGACTCCTATCATGGAATCTATGATTTTCTAAGGAATCAGCTACTTGAGTTTGAAGATAAAAAGAAGACAAGTAGTATGTATTATTCTGAGATTCAAACAATGCTCAAGGAGTTAAATAGATTTCTTACAGTTCATCAATCAGATTACAGAAGATGGTTTGCATTTTATGAAAAAAAGAAAGAAGACTCATTTGTATCATTAGGAGAGCTTCAAAAGGAATATCCGCAATTTGATATTTTGATGCATGATTTTCAAATACTTAATGAAGCAATGAGAAAGCATGCAGAGTCTTTCGACATAGATATGCTTGATTGGGAGTATGAGAAGATAACGAATGATTGTGAAGGGAATGAAAATACAGAATGATATTAAATGAACAATTTTTAAGAAAATATGCACGACAAGAGATGAGGAGTTCCATTACTGAGAGTATGGATAGTATGAAACATTTCTCGTATAGTGAAGATTATGATATTTTTTTATCACATAGTTCTTTAGATCAAGAATTAACTTGTGCCGTATATGATTTGTTTACTCAAAATGGGTTTAAGGTATATTTGGACTATGAGGATAATGAATTGAATCCAGATAATGTTACTAGTGCAACTGGTGAACAATTGAGAAATAGGCTGAAAAGATGTAAATGCTTGGCGTATATAGCAACATCAAATATTGCAAGGTCAAGATGGTGCCCTTGGGAACTTGGCTTGTTTGATGGGATAAGCAATGGTATGTGTTGTATTCTTCCTATTGTTAAGGAAAGTGGGAAAAGTAGATTCAATGGTCAGGAATATCTAGGAATGTATCCTTATTTAACGTATACTCAATATGCGGATTCAGATGAATGGACATTTTGGGTTGAGGATCCTGAGAATCCAAAGAAATATATAACTTTAGAAGAATGGCTGGCAGGGAATAACTTAAAGATTCATGATTAGGGTGAGCAAAATGCAGGGAAATTATCCAGTAATAACATTATGTGGAAGTACTCGATTTAAGGATGAGTTCTATGTTGCTCAGAAAAAATTGACCTTGGAAGGGGGAGTATTGTTATTTGTGTAGGTCTATTTGGTCATTGCGGAGATGAAGAAGTCTGGGATGGTATGGATGAGGGCACATTAGGCAAGACAAAAGCAAAGATATGATCCTAATATATGTCCTGAATGTGGTGGACGTTTGCGATTAATACAAGGTCCTTTTGGTAAATTTATGGGATGCGAGAATTATCCTACGTGTAAATTTAATAGAAGAGTAAGAAAAAAATAGGAACGTTAGAGTTCGAACTGTGCGTATTGTTTTGTGTAGAGGGAAAATTAAATGTCTGATTCAAATGTACAAATTGAAGAAGTATATAAAAGGGTACCATTTTTCCCAACTAATTGGGATGATTATGATAAATGTCCGGTCTGTAATAGTGTATTAAAAAACGGTAAAAAAATGGCTAAAATATATAGTAATGGAGAGTTAATAGAAGAAGATGTACTTTTGCCGCTAAAAATATGTCAAACTTGCGATATTGGATATGGAACACCTCAATTGATAGAATATATACATACAGTGTACCGTAAAATGCATATTAACCCAATGCAACTAAGAAAGAACGACATAGGAAATGGGAATGTGAATGATATAAAATTGCGGATACAGATGCAAAATAGTTTTCATAATAAACACAAATCAAAGAATAGGCAGTATCCGGAAGTTGATAAATTGCTTGGAATTATTCAAAAAAGAAAAGATAAACAAATTAAGGGTTCATTGTCAAAGTATATGGGGATTTCTAATGATGAAAAAAATACGATTCATAAAAAGAACGAGGAGCATAATGTTATCCCAACAGATGCACAAATTTATGTAGGCAATTCAGAACAGCATGTTTGTTTGGGAAAAATGACAGGAAGTGTACGTCTGATAAATAGAGTCTTGGCATGTAAGGGAAAAATTTATCCTTGTAATATAAAGCAATGTCTTAGATGTAAAAAATATTTTATTTCCCCGAGAGATTTTTATTCTAATAGTTCTTTACCAGATAATTATACATATATTGAGCCTGCAAATAAAGTTGTGTCAATTAGTCCGCATGATTTTATAGTAAGAGTAAATACTAATAGGTGCACTTCCGGTGGACACAGACTGAAAGATATAAAGTGCAGCGTTCCGTTGGGGTTATTCTCAGGCGGGATAAGAAGAGTAGAAGTACCTGCAGCATATTGTTATGTATGTGATAAATACTATATTCTAGATGAAGATTATAAGATGTTGAAGAAAAAAGGTGTAGTACTTTGCCATATTGATGAAAAGGAAGAATTGGTGAAAGATTACGGTTATGATGACTGCGATTTTGAATTAAATAAGGAGTCACTGTTACATAAAATTGGATATAATGTAAGTGCAACAGATAATCTTTTATGTTCTAAGCGTTGGTATATTCTAGAGTCAGCGGTGGACTTTGAGATTTTGACAAGAGAAGAGATTTGTTCTCATTTAGATTATCTCATACATCGAAGTAAAGGCAGGTTACATTATGAGGATGCAATAAGCAAATGGGAATGTGACAGAACTCATATTGCAAACTATAGGAGTAATGAATTAGAAACGATTAAAGCAGAATCTATATCGACAAAAAGAAGAATATAACGAACTGTTTGGCCTTAATATGATTTCAAGATAGGAAGGTAATGTAATAATGTCGGAGAGCCTATTACTACAGGATGTAAAATCTGCACAAATATGATAGAATAAAAATTTGATATTTATACATTTTTTGGGATAGAGGTGATATGTTTGAAGCAGACGAAAGTAACAGAGTGGATTATATCAGGCAATCCAGAACAATATAATGTAGTAGATGCATTTCATAATTTGCATAGAGTGGATTGGGCACAAAAGGCAAATATGACGGCTGGTGATATAGTTTATATTTATGTATCAGGAAATGTAAAAGCAATTAAATTTAAATGTAGAGTAAACAAGGCTGATCTTGACGAATCGGATATTGATGATCGAGAATATGATCTTTCAGGCCAGTTTGATGGTACGGCTGGCCGCTATATGGAATTAGAGTTACTTGAAGAGTACGTGGGTGATGAATATTCCAGGGAAGAACTGATGAAACATGGATTTAGGTCACCACAAGGGCCAATACGCATGCCAGAGTCGGTTAAACAGTATTTAGAATCAATAAGTGTATTTGAACATAGATATCCAGTAAATACAGCTGTATGGATTGCGACAGCATTGCTTTCAGCAGAATCGTTTGATAGTAATCCGGTATGTAGCAAAAAGGATATGTATTTTAAACAAACAGCAATCATACAGCGTGCACAAAAGTTGGCGGAAAGCAGTGTGGCAAATGCTCGTTGTTCGCAGTGGTGTTGCGCGGATAATGATAACTCATCTAATAATTATCTCCGGGGAGATTCCGAAGAAAATAGTTCATTGAGAAGATTAAGTCTTCTGGATGAATTTCTGGAGAAAACACACCCGGAAGGGCTCAACATGGCGGATGAGTTGACTATGAATGGGAATAAAATAACAATGGAGGAACTGTTCTATTTTGTCAGAGAGCAGTATCCAACGATTATCGGAATTGAAAAGACAGAGGCGATAAAAGCGTTAGAGGAAAGAGGCGTGTTACAGGAGATGAGAGAAGCAAATAAAGAGTTTGATAAGAATTTAATATTATATGGACCTCCTGGAACAGGAAAGACATATAATTCTGCCACATACGCTGTTGCAATCTGTGATGGCAAGTCTGAGGATGAACTTACAGATTATGATGCAGTTATGGCAAGATACAATGAATTAAAGCAAGCCGGAAGAATTGCATTTACTACATTCCACCAGTCATATGGATATGAAGAATTTATAGAAGGTATCAAGCCGGTAGTAGATGATGAGGCAACAGATATATCCTATACGATAGAATCAGGCGTATTTAAAAAGTTTTGTGATATTGCCGGAACACCGGAAAATATGGAAATTGATCACAATGCGCAAGTATGGTTCGTAAGATTAAATGGCGTAGGAAAAAATGACCTTAAAGAAGAGTGCTTCAAAGAGGGAACCATAAGATTTAGCTGGGAAAATGAAAATGTAGATGACAGTTATAAGAAATGGTTTAATATGATGAGCCCTGGGGATTATGTTGTTTCCTATAATGGCGCAAATGTTAATATTGACGGAATCGGAATCATTGAGGATAGCGAGCCATTTTATGATGAACAGAGATCCAGCTTTAAATGGACTCGTAAGGTAAAATGGCTTGTAACAGATATCGTAGAAAATATTCGTGAACTGAATGGTGGTAAGTACCTGCCAAATTTTGAAATCACAAAACTTAACAGAGTTAGAATTAGTGAGCTTCTGGAGTTGGTATCTAAGCATGGTGGGTATGCAGGAGAGAAGAATGAGAAACCATATGTGTTTATCATTGATGAAATCAACAGAGGTAACATTTCAAAAATTTTCGGAGAACTGATTACTCTGATTGAGTCGACCAAGCGTGCCGGAATGGAAGAAGCTGCATCTGCTATCCTTCCATATTCAGGAAAGCCATTTAGTGTGCCGTCTAACGTGTACATACTTGGAACGATGAATACCGCAGATAGATCCATAGCTTTGATGGATACAGCGCTTCGGAGAAGATTCCAGTTTATTGAAATGATGCCGGATTCAGATGTGCTTAGAAAGATTCATGCGGATAAGGTAGAGGATTTGGATGTTGCAGCAATGCTTGATAAAATCAATGAAAGAATTACATTCTTATATGATAGAGAGCACACGATTGGACATGCCTTCTTTACTGGACTTAAGGATGACGCATCACTTTCAAAGCTGCAGTCTATATTTGAAAAATCTGTAATTCCATTATTACAGGAATACTTCTATGAGGACTATCAGAAGATACAGCTTGTATTGGGCGATAACGCCAAGAGTGATGATAGCTTGAAGTTTATTCTTGATGAGAAAGTAGTAGCAAAGAATATTTTCAAAGGTAATGTTGAAGACGTGATTGATCTTCCGGAAAAGAAATATTCAATCAATAAGGTAGCCTTTGGCGCTATCAATAGTTATAAGGAAATTTTGTAAAGCGTGGTGATAACATGGGTAAACCGTTTGAGGTAAAAGAGTTTGACTCCATTATCTGCAATGCGGATTGTAAAGATGATGAAAAATACAAATATTTGAATCAGAAAGAATTCGATAATCTGGTGGCGTTTATCCATGAGTTTACCGGAGATGCGGATAGTGCAGATGCGTTAGACTTTATGAAGATTGGCTACCGACGTAATGTTGGAGAAGTAGTCTCTATAAAGAACTACGTTGGTCTGATTCAAATGAAGAATGGTTTCCAGATCCAGGTACTTCCAAAGATATCGTTTGGAGCGGAAGACGAAGGAAATGTGCAAACCAAGAGAGTGTTCCTTAGAATGCTCCGAAGCATGAAGGATTTTCCAAGTAAGGTTTTCAACGATGCTTCTTTAAAAGTAGACCAGATGAATTTATACGAGCTGTTTATCAATATGTATCTGCAGGAAGTCAGACAGTTGGTGAAACGCGGTATAAAGTCAAATTATGTTGGACAGGAAGATAATTTGCGTTATTACAAAGGAAAACTGCTGGTAAATCAGCAGGTGAGGGCGAATTTGGCCCACAAGGAACGCTTTTACGTAGCTTATGAAGAATTCCATCCCAATAGGGCAGAAAACCGGCTTGTAAAGGCAACACTCGCAAAGTTACAGAAATTGACGACAAGTGCAGAAAACTCAAAAGAAATAAGACAGCTACTAACAGCTTTTGAAATGGTGGATGCTTCGGTAAATTATGCGAAGGACTTTTCACAGGTAGTTATCAATAGAAATACTAAGGATTATGAAATGCTGATGCAGTGGTCAAAGGTATTTCTGATGAATAAGAGTTTTACTACATTTTCTGGCGCAACATCATCAAGAGCATTGTTATTTCCGATGGAGTCTGTATATGAAAGTTATGTGGCCCAACAGATGAAAAAAGTTATGAGTCTGGAAGGTTGGGATGTATCCAGCCAGGACAAAGGACACTATCTTTTTACAGAACCAAGGCGACAGTTTGCGCTAAGACCGGATATTGTTATGAAAAGAGGAGAGCGTACAGTAATTCTGGATACTAAGTGGAAAAGCCTTGTTGATAACGAAAGAGTAAATTATGGTATTTCACAAGCGGATATGTATCAGATGTATGCATACTCGAAGAAATATAACACACCTGAAATATGGCTGTTATACCCGGTGAATGATGAAATGAGAAATCATTATCCAATCCGGTTTGAGAGTGGAGATGGAATAACAGTAAATTTGCATTTTGTTGATGTCGATAAAATAGAAGAAAGTTTGCAAGAACTTAGAAGCAAATTGGAAGAAGGTGAATAGGATGGCCAATACAAAATTTGACAAACTCATAGGGCTATTAGAACTATTGGAAAATAATAGTGTTGGAGAATGGATAATAGATAAAGAGCACAAAGGAACAGAAGACGATCCTAAACACTTCCCATGGGATAAATTTGTGAATAGAGAGTGATTAGGATATGATAAGGACAGTAAAAGGCGATATTACAAAAGTAACAGATGTGCAGGCAATTGTGAATGCAGCAAACAACTCGCTTCTTGGTGGAGGCGGTGTAGATGGTGCTATTCACAGAGCAGCAGGACCGGAACTTCTGGTGGAGTGCAGGACACTTCATGGATGTGAAACAGGAGAAGCAAAGATAACAAAAGCCTATAATTTACCATGTGATTATGTTATTCATACTGTAGGACCGATATGGAATGGAGGAAGTAATAGAGAAGAGGAGCTTCTTGCTAACTGCTATTTTAATTCCATGAAGCTGGCAATGGATAATGGAATAAGGTCTATTGCATTTCCTTCCATATCAACGGGAGCATATGGTTTTCCGGTTGAGTTGGCAGCAAATATTGCAGTACATACAGTAAACAGGTTCTTGCAGGATAATCTGAACAGCTTCGATTTGGTGGAGTGGGTGCTATTTGATACTCATACTGAATCAGTATACGAAGCAGAAGTTGATCAACTGTATAAAATGATATAATAAAAGAGTAAAGGTATGGCAGGTAAAGTAAGGAGAATAAGGTATGAGCGAGATTGAAATTACGGGAGTATTTGAGAACGTACTTGGAATGATTTATTCGGCAAAACAGAAAGCTGAGTATCAGGTTAATTCTACAATTATTGATTTATATTGGTCTATTGGTGAGTATGTTTCAAAACAAATTGATGTAAATGGTTGGGGCAAGTCTACTGTGAAGGCTTTGTCTGAATATATATTGAGTAAAGAACCTGGAATTAGAGGATATTCATCACAAAATATTTGGAGAATGAAACAGTTTTATGAAACTTACAAGGATAAACCAGAACTCTCAAAGCTGTTGAGAGAAAATACATGGTCTAATAATCTGCATATTATCTCTAAAACAAAAAGCTATGAAGAAAAAGAATTTTATCTAAAACTTGCGTCAAAGGAAAAATATAAGGCAAAAGAATTGGCGAGACAGATTGATAGTGGATATTATGAGAGGTTGCTTTTATCTAATGGAAAAGCCCCATCTGCAATCGAAAGTAAAGATATGACAGGTGTTCTTAGGGATATGTATATGTTAGAGTTTCTTGATTTGCCAGAACCATATAAAGAATATGACTTAAAGAAAGCAATTTTGAAGAATATGAAAAAATTTCTTCTTGAATTTGGAAGAGATTTTATTTTCATTGATGAAGAATATCATGTCCAAGTGGGAAATAATGATTACTATGTAGATCTTCTTTTTTATCACAGAGAGTTACAGTGTTTAGTTGCTATCGATCTAAAAATTGATGATTTCAAACCTGAATATATGGGAAAAATGGACTTTTATTTAGAGGCATTGGATAGAGATATTAAGAAGCCTCATGAAAATCCGAGTGTAGGAATGATTCTTTGTAAAAATGCTGATACGGATGTCGTTGAATATTCTTTGAGTAGAAGTTTATCGCAGACAATGATTGCTGAATATAAAACTAAGTTGATTGATAAGAGTATTCTGCAGAGAAAACTAGCTGAGTTATATGATATTGCAGAGGAAGAGGTGAAAAACTCTCAACAGGATTGAGAGTTTTGAAAATGTGAGAAATAGGGGTGTGATGTGATTGGAGAGATTGTTCAATCTTCAGACAATAGATGAATTTTTATTAGATATTACAGAAACTGCTGAATATAAAAGAATTGAATATCTTATTTTTTCAACACGGATGAATTATTTACATTATATGGCAATTTCTCGCATTGTAAAATTTGAGATTCCTAAGTATTTAGAAAATTTAATAGGTATAGTTATTGATAAATTTAATGAATCAGGGATTAGCACAGTCGATATAGGTACAGTATTTATGTAAACAATTTAAGGAGGAAGCAATTATGTTAGGTAAGGATGGTTATGATGATGTCTATATGGATGGAGACTATGATGATGACAGATACGACAGCGATGATGATTATGCTGCCGGTGTGGATGATGCTATTGATGACGATGATGAGGACTGGTAAAATAGTTGGAGGTGTACTGATATGCCATAGGATGGATACGGTGGAGATGAATGCTTTCAACATGATGGAAAACAGGGAAGATACGGCTGTGGCGAGGGCTACAGTTGGGATGATAATGATGGCAAAGTCAAAAGAAGGTGGTCAGAGTGGGACTATTTAAGAAAAAGACAGTTACAAAGGCATATGATAAAGAAAATAAGAAACCGGTAATCAAAGCGAGCATATGTAATGGTGAGCAGGTTGCAGGCTTTAAGAACATTCATACAGGTAAGATAGAGGAGGTTATGCTGATTAAGAACCAGGCAGACCTTGATGCATTCAAGAAAATGTATGGAATAGATGGAGAGATAGAGAAGGAATATTAAACGAGGTATTTGAAGTTATGTTATCTTTTGCTTCTGCAAGCATATAAGGATTATATTTACTTTTACACTTAAATATAATAAAATATAAGCACAAAAGTAAATATCAAGGATAAGGAGGCCAACTATGTCAACATCAGATATTTTGGAATCGCTAATTGAAAAAGACAATGGATATTTGATTACATCGAAGGCCGTTGAATCAGGTGTATCAAAGCCATCTGTCTCAAAATACGTCAGAGAGCATGACATGGAAAAAGTGGCACATGGCATTTATATTTTAGATGATGTGTGGCCAGATGAGTTGTTTGTACTCCAGCAACGAAATAAGAATATTATTTATTCGGGCGAGACCGCCCTTTATTTGCATGGTCTTATCGACAGAGAATACAGTCATATTTGTTTCACTGTTCCTACCGGATATAATGCTACACATATCAAAAAGAAAAACAAAGAAGTTCATTATGCAAACCCAGAGATTCTTGATATGGGGACCTGTGAAATCCCGTCAAGCAGCGGTAATTTGGTTAAAGTATATGACAAGGAAAGATGTATTTGTGATTTGATTAAAGATCGAAAGAAATATGAAATTCAGTTATATCAGACAGCAATCAAGGAATATATGTCCTCGAAGGAAAAGAATCTATCAAGATTGATTGAGTATGCGGTTAAACTTGGAGTAAGGGATGAAGTGATGATGTATGTGGAGGTAATGGTATGATTCATACAGCGAAACAACTTAAAGACAAAGTAAAAAACATGTCCGGCGGGAATAGTGAAGTTGCGCAAGCACTAATTAGAGAACAGTATAGAGGATATGTGTAAAGCTATGTGATAGCTTGTGAAATGGAGGTATATTTATATGCCATACGATGGATACGGTGGAGATGAAGGATTTCCACATGATGGAAAACAGGGAAGATGCGGCTGTGGCGAGGGCTACAGTTGGGATGATAATGATGGCGGCTACAGAGGAGGCTCACATAAAGGCTCATCCGGTGGCGGAAACGGAACCGGATTATTGATATTTGCGATCTGTCTGGCCGCAGCGGTTGGAGCTTTTAATGAGTTATTGGGCGTTATTATTCTCATTGTGTTTGCATTTATTATTTGGACAAAAAACTAAGAAGAAAGGTATAACAGGAAGTAAATAATGGTAAAGAAGATAATGCGTGATCCACTGTTTCTTGCACAGAAATCAGTGGATGCTACAGAAGATGATAAACAGGTGGTTACGGATTTACTTGACACATTGAGAGCAAATCTTGACCATTGTGTTGGAATGGCAGCTAACATGATTGGCGTGAAAAAGAATATCATAGTGGTTGAGGCCGGACCGTTCCAGTTTGCCATGATTAATCCGGTGATTACCGGAAAATCAGGAGCTTTTCAGACGGAGGAAGGCTGTCTTTCGCTGGATGGTGTGAGACCATGCACAAGATATAAAGAGATTGAAGTGGATTATCTTGACCAGAATTTCAAAAAGAAACATGGCAAATACACAGGTTGGACAGCACAGATAATTCAGCATGAGGTGGACCATTGTAATGGGGTGGTCATATGAAGCTAAAGAATATATTAATAGTAGTGGACAATATCGAAGAGTCAATCCACTTCTATAACGAACTGTTTGGCCTTAATGTGATTTCGAGACAGGAAGGTAATGTAATAATGTCGGAGGGCCTGGTATTACAGGATGCCGGAATATGGAAGGAAAGCATGCAGATACAGACTATTCCATATAACAATATGACGGAACTGTATTTTGAAGATAATGATATCGAAGGTATAGTTAAAAAGCTGGAGTCAGGGAGGTATGAGGTCAGATATGCTACAGCATTGACAGAACTTGATGGAGGACAGAAGCTTGTAAGATTTTATGATCCGTCCGGAAATCTTATTGAGGTGCGCACACCATGGGATAAATTTGTGAATAGAGAGTGATTAGATGTTCAGGTATCTGGATAAATACTCTCGTTTGTTTGAAGAGGCTGGAAAAAATGCAAATATTAGTAGACGAAGCTCACATAAGAATCATATCAAAGGACCGAAAAAGCGCACAGAGGAAGATGATGAGAGGTTTGCACAGTCGTTTGAGAAAATGATACTGATGGCAAAATCAAAGGAAGAACTAAGGAACATAGAACGGTAATAATAATTGTATTTTGCCCCTAAATCCGCTATACTATAGCTAAGTATAGCGGATTGATATGCTTTTTGCAGGAAGAGATGCAGGGTTGTAGGAGAAAAAATAAATGATTAAAAACATAGTATTTGACATAGGAAACGTGCTTGTCAGGTTCCAGCCGGACGAGGCAATGCGAGAGATTGGCATTGAAGAAAATAAAATAGCAGCTTTAGCCCATGCAACATATGAAAACCCTATCTGGGTTGAGCTGGACCGTGGTGTAATTCCTGAGAACGAGATAATTGATGAGATGGTTAAGGTGGCTCCACAGTATGAGGCGGATATCAGGAGATTTTTCAAAGAGGGAAAGGCTTTTGTTGTAAAGGCATTTGACTATGCAGCAGACTGGATTAAGGAGTTAAAGAGCAGAGGCTATAAAGTGTATTTGTTATCGAATTATCCAAAGGACTTCTTCGAGCTTCATACGCACAGTGAACTTAGTTTTGTGTCACTTGTTGACGGCAAAGTCGTTTCAGCTATGGTTGGAATGATAAAGCCTGATGCCGGTATCTATCAGTGCCTGTTTGATAAATATAATCTGAATCCGAAAGAATGTGTGTTCATAGATGACAGACCGGAGAATATCGAAGGTGGCAGAAAGCTTGGTATGGAGGGGATTGTGTTTACAGACTATGAGACCGGAAAGAAAAAGCTGGAGCAGATACTGATGGCAAAATCAAAGGAAGACTAATAAAGGATTGGAGCATTATAGATGAAGACAGCAATAGTATATGCATCAGTGCATCATGGAAACACAAAAAAGATAATTGACGAGATAGCAAAGACAAACGATGTCGAGCTGATAGATGCGACACAGACGGTAGAGAAAGACCTGTCGGAATATGATTTAATCGGTTTTGCATCAGGAGTATATGGTGGAAAGTTTCATCAGTCGGTGCTTAAGTTTGCATCAGTCAATCTCACAGACAATAAAAATGTATTTCTTATCTGCACATATGGCGGCAGACCTGTATTTAAGTCAATTGAGCAGGTGATAGCATACAAACATGACAACATTGTCGGAAGGTTTTCATGCAAGGGATTTGATACGTTCGGACCGTTCAAGCTGATTGGCGGTGTATCAAAGGGACATCCGGATGATAAAGACCTTGCTGCGGCAGTGGAGTTTTACAACGGACTAACAGAACAGCCAGTGTTTCTGAAATAGAGAAACACTGGCTGTTTTTATAAGTCTGTTCTTTTTATAGCTCAAGATTTAGCAGCTGGCACTACTGGGGGTTCATTTGTGTACTATGGAGTACTCATTTCATTTTTTGTTGATCAAATTATATCACATCTTATCAACATTTTAAAGTTTACGTAATTATCGCCCCACAAGAAACATAATTTCTATATAAATAGTATTAAATATTACATCAATTCTTCATCTTACCAGTAAACTAACTGTATAATAATAGTATCATTAATGGTATAATAGAGACATTAAAGTCGGGATTTGGTGATTGGATAAATTTATTTTTCGTTGTAAAAACCTTTATTTTAGGGCGTTGCTACGGAAAGTAGCAGAAAAATAGTGAAATGACAGCTAATGTTTCTTGTTTGGTAAAGGTTAATTTACTAATCTGTGAAGGAAGTAAAACAAACCGAAAACGGAGGTAGAAAAATGACTTTAGAAGAACAAATTAAACATTACAGAAAACAGGCTGGACTTTCACAGGAGAAGATGGCTGAGAAAATCGGTGTATCAAGACAAGCCATTACAAAGTGGGAAAATGGAACAGGAACACCGGATATTGCAAATCTGATGGCAATAGCAGATCTCTTTCAGATATCAGTAGATGAATTACTTTCGAATGAGAAATCAGAGAAAAAGCAGTCTAATTACATCTATGAAAGTCGTACTGAATATGATATTGATGGTAAGAAGAATTTTGATATCAAGCTTGGTGGAGCATATGCTGTAGATTTAAAGGCATATCATGGAGAAAAAATTGAAGTCGCAATGTTTTCAAATGTCTATAAGAATCTTCTGGCAGATTATAAAGTAAAGATTGATGATATAAAAAACCGAATCGATATTGATCTTAACAGATTTAATGAAGCCAGTGAAGCAGATGCAAAGGAGAGTTTGGTCATTACTATTTTTATTCCGGTAAAATATATTGGAAAAATCGAATTATCAGTTAATGCAGGGACACTGAATATTACTGATATAGAAAATGAACATATTGAGGTAAATGGCAAAATTAGCGAAGTTACTCTTCAGGGAAATAAAAGTGAAATTGAGATAGATTCAAATCTTGATATGCAGATCAGTGTTTTATCACATGAGGGTGCGCTTGAGATTAATCAGTTGTCAGCAACATCAAGACTTACAATTCCTGCAGATTATAGATTTAGAAGCACAAAAAAGGGAATAGCAACTCATATTTATTATGAGAGAAAGGGCAAAAAGGTTGATGACTTTTCAGATGCCGAAGCAGACAATTACATTGAGTTAAATGGTATAAAGAGTGAGCTTGTGATTGTAGAGGCTGAGGTGTAGTCATGGAAAAGAAAGGCCCGTATCCGTTATGGATATGAGCCTTGAAGAATTGGAGAATTGTAATCCTTATATTTTACAAGAAAAATCTTTCCAGTTTTGTTTTAAAAAATTGAATTAATGGACCGTTGAAGCAGGCATTTATAATTGTACCAATCCCTACTACCGACCAGATACCTGCCCCAGATGCAATGGCAAATATGATTCCGATAATCACAACAACAACATCTGAAAGAACCCTTGCTTTATGGAATGGAATTTTCTGATGTGTCAGTTTCTCGATTATGACTGCGACGCTGTCATATGGAGCGATTCCCATATTTGCGACCATATATAATGCCACTCCCATAGATGCCATCAGCTGAGCAAGCAGCAGTGCAAGGATACGCAGTGGCAGATTCATCTGAATCTGCACTACATCATTCGCTACATAACAAATAAAGTCTGCAATGTATCCGACAAATATCATATTGATAATGGTACCCGCACCAATGCAGGATCTTGCCTGAAAGAATACGACTACAAGAATGATCGCATTGACAAGCAGCTGCCACGTTCCAAAGCTCCATCCGATAAACCCGCTGATTCCAAGATTCATCGCACTGAATGGATCCACGCCAAATTGTGAAAGTCGTAAGAAAGATACACATAATCCAATAAACAATATTCCCAGTACCATTCCGATGATTCTTTTTGTCTTCGCCATTTTCTATCTTACCTCCTGAACTTTTTTGCCTTTCAGCATATATATTCTAGATTCAAAATCAGTACAAGGAGTCACATTCCCAGGCACTTCACCAGCTGTCGCATCGGATGTGATCAATCCATAATTCATCAATTCATCTCCGTAATTTTCTGTATGGTTCCATACATTTTCATAAATCATATCCGGGTTCAATCCCTGTAATCTGACACGGCTATACGGCTGATTCACTCCATTTAAAATACGATAGTAGCCTACGATTGCAAGCGTGCGGTCTTCATTTGTCACCATCCATACCGTCTCATTTCCTTCGAATGGACTTTTCAGACGATAAAATGTTCCAAACTGTAACACCTCTCGGTATTCTTTCATAAATGTGATCTGTTCTTTTACTTCTTTGATCTCTTCTTCTGTCAATTTGTTGAGATCCAGTTCGTATCCAAAAGTTCCAAAGTATGCTACATTCGCTCTTGTATGCAATGGGGTATTGCGAAATACCTGGTGATTCGGGACAACGGACACATGGCTTCCCATACTGCTGAGCGGATAACACATAGAAGTTCCGTACTGAATCTTCAGACGCTCAATTGCATCCGAATCATCACTTGTCCATCCCTGTGGTGCATAATACAGCATTCCCGGGTCAAATCTTCCGCCACCGCTGGCGCAGGATTCAAATAATACTTCTGGAAATTCATTTGTCAAACGTTCATACAGATCATATACACCTAAAATATAACGATGGAACACTTCTCCCTGTCTGTCTGAAGGAAGTTTGCTGCTGTAGCATTCTGTAATGCTTCGGTTCATATCCCATTTAATATATGAGATTTTCGATTCCGATAATAACTTTGCCATCATTCCGTAAATATGATCTACTACTTCTTTTCTTGAAAAATCGAGTACATACTGGTATCTGCCGTGTGATGTATTTCTTCCCGGTGTCTGTAAGATCCAGTCTGGATGTGCTCGATAAAGATCAGAGTCTTTATTTACCATCTCCGGCTCAAACCAAAGACCGAATTTTAATCCCAGTGCTTCAATTCTTTCTGACAGACCTTTGATGCCATTTGGCAGAAGCTCTTCATTTGCCACCCAATCACCAAGACCGGCTCTGTCATTTCTTCTTGCGCCAAACCATCCGTCATCTAAGACAAACAGTTCTACTCCACATTCTTTTGCTTTCTTTGCAATCTCTACAAGGCGATCTTCTGTAAAGTCAAAATAAGTTGCTTCCCAGTTGTTATTTAAAATCGGTCTTGCCTTATCACGCCAGTATCCTCTTGCGAGTCTCTTAGCATACAGCTTCTGGAATGTCTGACTCATGCCATTTAATCCATTTTCACTGTAAACCAGAACTGCTTCCGGTGTCTGAAAGCTTTCTCCCGGTTCTAATTTCCAATCGAATCCTTCCGGATTGATCCCGGCTGTAATTCGTGTCACATCATGTGTATCTACTTCTGCCTGCATACGGAAATTTCCACTGTATACAAGGCTTATTCCAATTGCTTCTCCTGCATTTTCGTCTGTGTTGTGACGTTTTAAAGCAAGGAACGGATTATGTTCGTGAGAAGAATTTCCGCGCATGCTGTCGATAGCTGTTATGCCTTGCTCCAATGTTCGATTCTTAATATAGCGCTCTCTGGACCACGCACCGGACAACTGCATCCATTCATAATCCTTATCCGGAAGATCCAGGCTTAAGCTCATCATATTTAATACATGCAGATTTTTCTCACCAGCATTTTCAATATAAGCACTTCTTGCAATTGCACTATATTCATCAAAAATCGTATATAAAAGAGCCAGTTTTGCACCAGTCAAAGCGTCTTTCAGGAAGATGCGCAATGTCTGCGCTTCCTCCTCGGACTCTGTGTAAGTTGCCGGCAATCCGGAGAGCTTCGGTTTTCCGGCAATAATCTCATAGCTGTCATATTGGAACTCACTGATCCTGCTGCCATTTTCCTGCAACAATTCAATTGCCGGGTGTCTGTAGTCTGTCGTACCGTAAACAGGATATTCCTGTCGGATATGTTCCAATGAAAAAGTACGATCCCATTCATATATATATGATGTCATTGGGCGTCCACATTTTTCAACCAGATAAGAAAAATCTGCTTTATCATGAAGTCGTTTTCCAAAATATAATTGTCCCAGATGTCCATTTTCTAATACACATAAGATATAACTGATTTTTTCATTGTATAAATGAAAAGTTTTCGTTTCCTTGTGAAAAATAATCTGTCTCATATATTACCTCTTTTACAATTGAACCTGTGTACTTGTTCCTTATGTTTGTTGATACAAGTATAGCGTACAAAAAAAGCATCCGTTATACCTTTTTGTTAAGATTTATATCTTAAATGTTAGGTACCGGATGCTTTTTTAACATTTTATCTATTCTTTTTCGATGTTTCCTACATAAATTGTTTTATGCTTCTTATATTCTTTCAGTTCATTTTGTGCACGGATCAATCGTTCTCGGGCATCCTTTCTGTTGTCATTACGATATTGGGTCGGCGTTATTCCCACTTTCTGCTTGAATACTTTACCGAAAGCAAGGGAATTACGATAGCCGCAGGAAACTGCAATTTCCTCCACAGACAGATTTGTAAGTGCGAGTTGCTCCTTACCTCTGGAAATTCGAAATTCCGTCAAAAAATCTTTCGGAGAGATTCCAAGACTGTTCATAAATATTGTATATAAATAGCTTCGATTTAGTGCCAAATAATTTGCTATATCTTCCACTGTGATTTTCTGTGAATAGTAATTCTTTATATAGGCAATTGCTTCCTGCACATGTATGCTTTCTTTTGTATCATTCGAATATTGCTGAATTTCAATCCCACGAGCCAGTACTGAGAAAAACTGATAGAGCTTTCCCTGGAGATAGTAAAGATTTTCTGCAGTTGAACGCGTATGATGAAGCATTTCAAATACAATTTCTTTCAGTTCTTCTCCATATTCACACTCGCATATAAGCTGACGACTGTTCAGTCCGAGATCTCTGACAAATCTCTGTGCTTCCGTACCACCAAATCCTACCCAAAGGTAAGACCATGGGTCCGTTTTATCTGCCTGATAAAAGGTAAGGCTTTCCGGTTCAATCAAAAAGGCCTGTCCTTCTTTCAGCTGATACTTCGTTTCACCTACCTGATAGATACCTTTGCCCTTCATTACATAATGCAAAATATAATTGGGTCTTGCGGCCGGTCCATAGCTATGTAATGGCTTGCATTCTGCAAATCCGCAGAAACACAAATGAAAATCTTTAAACTTTGGTTTTAATAGTTGTAATACGTAAGAATCTTCCATAATCTGTATCCTCTCTTAATCCTGCTTACGTGCTCTTCATGTTTGGTTTAATGGTTCTTTTTCCTGCCAGGCACAGAAAATCTGCAAGTCTTCCGGGAAAACCTTTATCTAAGAAAAAAATACAATATTAACATGAATATCATGAATATAATATTGTAGGCTGTGAATATTCCCAAATACTTCCCTCTCAGATTCCTGTTTTCTTTTGCAATATATTTGAAACTTATAAGGCTTGCCATGGATGCAATCAGAGTGCCGAGACCTCCAATATTGGTTCCGACAATTAAAGCCCGGTAATTATCTGTAAAGCCGGATAAAAGAAGCGCAGCGGGAACATTGCTCATAATCTGACTGGCAAGAACAGCAGTAAGTGTTTCCCTTCCTGCCATGATTCTTTCCAGAAAACTGCTGAATTGCGGAATCCTTCCAAGGTTGCCGATAAAAATAAATAATGCGATAAAGGTGGCAAGCAGGGAGTAATCCACCCTGCTTATATTTTCCCTGTTTCTTAGCAGCATATATATAAGAACCAATACAAGAGGAATCTGGTATGGAATGATACGTGCAACAGTGAGCAGGCAGATTGTAAATAAGATCAGGTAAGCGACCAGGTATTCCATGTTAAGTTCTTTTCTGTCAGAAAATCCCAAAAGAGTTTTATCTTTTTCGGAACCGCATACGTGAGGTGCTTTGGCAGTGGCTACCTGTATCCATATCAGAAGAAGGATAAGTGCTGTGGCGGAATAGGGAAGCATCAGGGCTATTAATTCTGCCGCGGACATCCCTGCTCTGGCATATAGATAAAGGTTCTGCGGATTTCCGATTGGTGTGAGCATGCTTCCGAGATTAGCAGCGATTGTCTGCATGGCTACTATTTTAAGAAGCCAGTAATTGCCCCGTTCCTTTGGCAGTTTATGCACAATGATCAGTGCAAAAGGAACAAAAGTAATCAATGCCACATCATTGGTGATCACCATTGACAGGAAGAAACATAAGAGTACCAACAGCCTGATCACACCCACAGTTCCCGATGTTCCCATCAGCAATTTTTGGGCAAGTATATCAAAAACACCAACAGCCTTCAAACCAGCTACAATTGCCATCAAACAGAAGAGGAGCCCGAGAGTCCTGAAATCGATATAAGTAAAATAAGCCCTATCCGGTCTGACCCAGAACATAGAAAGAAGCGCCAGGATCACTGCAATTGACAAAACGGTTTCTTTCCTGAAAAAAACATATAATTTTTGTAACATAATATTTCCTTTCCGGTCTGATATGACCGCATATAAGTATATCACAGAAACATCCAGAATAAGAAGAGTTAATATTTTGGTCGCCTCGTTTTTCTTTTATGCAGCTGGAAGGAATTTTGATTCCTTCATAGCTATATTGGGGATGTTTGGTTCTGGCAATAATCATTTTCGAATAAGAATCTGAAGCAGAGCATGGGAGTACTTGTTGCTCTTTTATCAAATTTTGTGTATATTATAGTAATTGTAGTGGGATACGTAGCGTGTAGGTGTTTGAGGCACTTTAGCGATCTGCGATGATGAACCCAGGGCTGTACTCTGTACGGTGCAGGAAACTGCGGTTGTAAGACAGTGTAGATTACAGATTGCAGAATAAATTATAGATAGAATTATAGATAGAAAGGAGTTTCAGGATTAAATATGGCAGAAATAAAGAACTCGGAATCAGATATGAGCACTCAGCAGAAAGCTGAGCTGGACAAAGAGAAAAGAAAAGAAGAGAAGAAAGAGGCAAAAAGAGCAAAAAGGCAGCACTACAGGGAACTGAATGAGCCACCAAAACTCACCGTGCTTGAGGAAGTGGGAAATGCAGTCACCCATGGAATAGGAGCAGGACTTGCCATAGCCGGCTTTGTCCTTCTTCTCCTGAAGTCAGACACAGGGATCAAAGTGATGGCATCGTGTTTTTATGGAATATCACTGATATTGATGTTTCTTATGAGCTGCCTGTATCACTCATACAAATCCGGGCTAGCAGTCAAGCGTATCTGGAGAAGATTTGACTATTCCTCGATATATCTGCTGATAGGCGGAACATTTGCTCCGATGTACCTTGTGTACTGGGAAAATGTGCTTGGAATAGTGTTGTTCTGTGTGCAGTGGGCGCTCATCATAGCGGGGATCACCATCATATGTGTGTTCGGACCAGGCAGGTTCCGACCGATACACTATACGCTGTACTTCGTCATCGGATGGAGCGCCATCATGTTCATTCCAGACTGGTTCAGAAATGACAAGCCGCTTTTGGGATGGATCGTGGGCGGTGGTATTGTCTATACGCTCGGCATGATTCCATTTGTGAAGGACACCAAGGGGATGCACTTTATCTGGCATATCTTTGTGATGCTGGGGGCTGCGCTGCATTGGTTTGGAATGTACCTTTATGTGTATTAATAAAAGATAGATAAAAATGGGCCTATTTTCACAGTCAATTTTTCTGTTGCTAGTAGTCGATTACAGACATAAACAATGGTATCCTTTAGTCAGTTATAAACATGATGAGTAAATATTATAAATGCGAGGAGAAAATGCTATGGATAGAGTAGAGAAAATGCTTGGAAGAATGAAAGCAAGTAAATTATACAGATGTGTGGATTGGGATTCGGAGGGTAAGGCGAAGGATCTGGTAGATAAGTTCAACAGTGCTTCGAGGTCTGAGACTATGACAAGAACCGGAGAATATCTTGGAAAATTATTTGCACACATGGGAAAGGAGTGTTATATAGAGCCACCTTTTTATTGTGACTATGGAACCAATATACACGTGGGAGATTATTTCTATGCAAATACAGGGCTGATAGTTCTGGATCAGTGTGATGTCATCATTGGAGATCATGCATTTCTGGGACCAAGGGTCAATATATACTGTGCATGTCATCCGATAGATGCGATGATCAGAAATACCGGTGTGGAGCTTGGCAAGCCGGTTACAATAGGAGATAATGTATGGATCGGTGGCAATACGGTCATCAATCCGGGTGTGACCATAGGTTCAAATGTTGTCATAGGCTCAGGGTCGGTTGTCACAAAGGATATTCCGGATAGTGTGATAGCGGCAGGAAATCCATGTAAAGTCATAAGAATGATAACAAATAAAGATAAGGAATATTGGCTTAAGCAGCTAGAGGAATTTGAGGCAGACACAGGTGAGCAGGTAAAGCTGGAGCAGGACTGATTCAACATTGCTGCTGTGAGTTGAGATTCCAAAGCGATTTTCTATACCACACATCTTAATGAAGAGCCAATAAAAGGTATAAAAAAGATGAAACAGACTGATAACTTTAAGTTCGACGAGGCAAATGTTATGAATGAATTAGTATATAGAAATCTATCCGAAGATGCAAAACGACAAATATGTGCATGGAAATATGGCGGAGAATACGATTTGTATAATCTTCCTTCTTATGAAGAAATGCAAGTTCGACAGATAGGATTCATGAATCCCCAAAGGGAAAAAAATTATTATGGTTTTTGGGATGAAAGCATATTGGTAGGATTTGTCAATATATTGGAGGAAAAAGAAGAGGTATTTATTGGAATAGGCGTAAATCCTGATTTGTGTAATAAACATTATGGTCAACGAATGCTCTTGATTACTTATGAGATTTCAAAAAAGTTATATCCTGACAAGCCGTTGTATCTGGAAGTTCGTACATGGAATATCAGAGCGGTAAAGTGCTATCAAAAAGCAGGATTTAGGATTGATGGACAAGCTTATGAGTTGACAACAGGAATTGGTACTGGAACATTCTATCGAATGATAAGAGAATAGGAAACAGCACATGAAATATGATAAGATAGTGGAAGCAATTTTCATAGAACGTCCCAATCGTTTTATTGCGCGGGTAAAGATTGACGGAGAGGAAGAGGTAGAATTGGTTCATGTAAAGAATACGGGCCGTTGTCGTGAATTACTGCTGCCAGGGGCGGAAGTGATTTTGGAAGATTGCATAGAAAAGAATCCAAATCGAAAGACACGTTATGATTTGATTGCGGTTAAAAAGAATGGGATGTGGGTTAACATTGATTCCCAGGCGCCGAATAAAGTGGTAAAAGAATGGCTGATCAAACAGGGGTATGATTATATTAAACCAGAGTATGCCTTTGGAAACAGCCGGATGGATTTCTATATGGAAAAAGGAAAGCAAAAATATCTAATGGAAGTCAAAGGCTGCACCCTTGAGATAGACGGAGTTGGATATTTTCCGGATGCCCCGACGGAAAGAGGAGTTAAGCATTTACGGGAACTTGCAGCTGCGTGCGGACAAGGATATAAATGCTTGATTGCATTTGTGATTCAAATGGAGGAAATCAGTGAAGTCAGGCCGAATACGGCAATGCATCCCGAATTTGGCATTGCACTGGAAGAGGCAAAGGACGCAGGTGTTGAGGTGCTTTCCCTGAAATGTCATGTTGGGATGGATAGGTTGGAAATCATAGGAGAAAATGAGCCTTGAGGGCAAGTCTCTAAGGGAGAGAGAAATTGAGAATAGAAGAAGTATAAGAAAATATAAGCCAGATGAGATCGAAAGAAAGTTAATTGAAGAGATCATATACAGTGCTTCCCTTGCACCATCTGCTAAAAACAGGCAGCCAGTTGACAGTAATTGTTGCGGTTGGCTTTGCCGACGAGGCTCCGGACAAAAGACCGAGGAAACCATTCGAAGAAATCGTTGAGTACAGATAGGTAAATCGCAAGTTGTGAGGGTAATTATGATAAAGTTTTTGAATGATATCAGGAATGTAGAAAAACCAATATCTAATAATAGAAAAATTATAAATACCATAGCTGTATTGTTCCTTGGAATAGCTTTGGGGACTTTTTCAAAATTTTTAGATTTTCGTCAAGCTGAACTTCCCAGTGTGCTTATGGCAATAGATGGAGCATTAGATGTTCATAATTTCCTTGGACGTTTTGCAATCTGGGTATTGATTGCACTGTGTATTTCTATTTATAGCAATTCTGCAATAAGAGCAAGCATTAATGTTTTTGCATTCTTTATTGGTATGGTTGCAAGTTACTATTTGTATTCAAACTATATTGCAGGATTTTTTCCAAGAAGTTATGCGGTGATTTGGTTTGGATTTACAGCTGTTTCTCCATTATTGTCTTTTGCCTGCTGGTATGCAAGGGGGAAAAGCAAACTGGCACTTATACTATCGGCGCTGATTTTGGCAGTATTGTTCAATATGTGCTTTGTATATGGATGCTGGTATTTTAATGCAAAATCTGTTTTGGAAGTGATAGTCTTTATTATTGGACTTATTGTTTTGAGGAGAGACACATTGAGGAGTTCTGCGCTAATGGGAACGATTAGTATAGTTCTTGCAGTTTTACTTGATGTGGTTATTAGTTATACAACGTGGAAGTCTGTCGGCTAGGCGATTTTTCATGGATTACTTAGTTGGGCGTATGTCATATATTTTCTTTTGCGTTACTAACTTCAAGTTTAACGAGGAGGTGCTTTACATGAAAAAAAGTATATCAAGGAATTCGAATGTGGAGCCGTATTGTTAAAATATCCCCGGTCGTATTTGATTCGATCACAAATTATATTAGAAAGCAGTTGGTAAAGGAGTAGGTTATGACATTAGAAACTGAGAGATTAATACTTCGTCCCTGGAAAGAGGATGATGCAGAGAGTTTATATAAATATGCAAAAAATCCAGAGGTGGGGCCTATAGCAGGATGGCCAGTACATACAAGTGTAGAGAATAGCAGAGAAATCATCAAAAGTGTTTTGGCAGCAGATGAAACATATGCAGTGTGTTTAAGAGAAGATAATGTTGCAATTGGAAGTATCGGATTGACTCCGCCAGCTCAGTCGCACACAAAAGCAGCTGATGATGAAATAGAAATTGGATATTGGATAGGTGTTCCATACTGGGGGCAGGGCTTGATTCCCGAAGCGGTTCGAGCTTTACAGAAGCATGCTTTTTTAGATTTGGGTTGTAGTGCTATGTGGTGCGGATATTATGACGGAAATGAAAAATCAAAACGCTGTCAGGAAAAATGTGGATTCAAATATCATCATACGGAAGAAAATAAACCATGTGCACTTATGGGAGATGTTAGAACGGAGCATTTTACTTATCTTACAAAAGAACAGTGGTCTGATACTCAGGATGAGCAGAAGGTAAATTCTTTAGGTTACAATCGATGATGGGGTAAACGAAAAAGCAGTTTTGACATT
>ERZ1027194.273-NODE-273-length-25393-cov-6.901808_pt1 | contig 25393 bp, 10 predicted proteins | sample MGYA00519246_ERZ1027194 | MGnify/ENA primary metagenome ERZ1027194 (study PRJEB26926, sample SAMN06164505) | human gut metagenome | biome: ENVO:00009003; feature: ENVO:2100002; material: ENVO:00002003 | host: Homo sapiens | place: USA | collected 2012 ...
AAATCCGTGTAATCCGTGCCTAATCCTTAATTTATAATTTAATTCATTTCCGTACGGTTTTGAATCAACTTTAGACATAAGAACAAAAGAACATATTTCCTATAGCTTTTATAACTTATTTGTTCTTTTGTTCTTATGTCTAAAAAAAGAATTATTAACCCATGTCTTATCGGAAACGAACGATTGTTATCTCCCAAGGTATTCCGGCATTTATTCGGGGGCTCCTTCTTCGGAACTCTCCTGCACGTCCTTCGCTTTTATCTTTCTATACTGTTTAGGCGTCATTTCAAACCGCTGTGCAAATGCCTTATAGAAAGTTCCTCTGTTCGAGAATCCGGTTTTATCCATGATCTCTTCGATTGAAAGCTGTGTTGTCAGCAGCAAACGCTCGACAATAGTCAGACGATATTCCCTGATAATGTCGGCAGGAGTCTTGTCCGTGATATTCTTCAGTTTTCGATAGAACTGGCGGGTACTATATCCAAGTGAATTACTCAACAATTCAACAGACAACTCCGTATCCTGAATATGACTATCGATAATCTGCATCATCTTCTCAAAGAAAGATTTATCTTCTTTATGCAGGAAATGCCCGTCATCCAGTTCAAAAGCGCTCAGAACAGAACTATAATACTCTTTCAGGTCTTCCTCACGTTGCAACAGCCTTCTCACTACCTTCTCCAGATATTCCACGTTAAACGGTTTGGTAATATACGCCTCTGCTCCGGACTCAATTCCTCTTGTCTGCTCATCGATATTATTCAGAGCAGAAAGCAGGATAAGGGGAATACGGCTCAACAGCTTATCTGATTTGATCTTCTTGGCAAATGACATTCCATCCATTCCGGGCATCATCACATCCGAAATAATCAAATCGGGCAATTGAATGCCCAATTGTTTTAAAGCCTCCTCCGCACTACTCAATGGCACCACATTATAGGGTCCCACAAAAATTTCCGTCACAAACCATAGCATAGAAGGATCATCGTCAATGATCATTATCGTTTGCTTGTTTTTATCATATTCGGTCGATGAGTTCCGGAGTTCAACAGACCGCTCGTCCGGTACCGGCGGTAACTCTTCCACCACTTTTTCGTCTTCATTATCGACCGTAACCTCCATCGTGGGAAGCAACACTTCAAACGTAGTTATCTCATTAGGAGTGCTGGAAACATGAATCTGACCATTCAATAAATTCACCATACTGTGACAAATAGCCAGCCCTAAACCATTTCGCGGAGCAATGCCATCTTTGTTTTGTACTTCGAAATTATCCAGAATCTTGTAGCGGTCAAATATCTTTGTAAGATCAGCCGCCTTGATACCTTTTCCGGTGTTAGACACGCGAATGCAAAGCCGGTCATTCTCCACTGTCTGCATCACCGTTATGGTACCATTTTCCGGAGTATACTTGAAAGCATTAGAAATCAGGTTATTGACAATCTTGCTCAGACAGCTGATGTCTGTATTCCAATACACTCCGTTCTCAATCTGCAAACGATAATTCAGTTTCCGGCTTTCAGCCAGTTCTCCGAATGATTCCGCAATGGTGCGTATCTGTTCTGTGACAGGAACCGGCTTAATCTTCAGGACTTTATTTCCCGTTTCCAGCCGACGGAATTCGATCAGTTCCAGAATCAGCGCATTCAGTTTCAATGCATTCTGCTGAATCATCGTAGCATACTTACGCACATAACCATCTACCCTGCTATAGGAAAGAATCTTTTCACACGGACCATTAATTAATGTCAGTGGGGTACAGAATTCATGTGTTATGTTCGTAAAGAAGCGTAGTTTTGATTCGTACAACTCCTCGCGTTGCTGGCGGTTCATCTGTTCAATCATCACATTCCGCTTTCTACGATAATGCCTTATTATCATCCAGACAGACTCGAGAATCAACAGAATAAACAGCAGGAAATAAAAAGCGTAGGCCCAGGTAGTCATATACCAGGGGGGAATGATACGAATGAGCAATGAAAAAGGTTCACTCTCCTGTCCGGTTATATTGCTCCGGTATTTCACCAGTAAGGTGTATTCTCCCGGTGACAGATTGGAAAAAACAGCTACTGTAGAAAGTCCGTTCTCAATCCAGCTGTCACTCAATCCATCTATCTTATAAGAGTAAGTATAATTATTGCCATTGATATAATCGACTGCCAGAAAAGACAGATTGAAGAAGTTCTGGCTATAGTCAAGCACCAGAGTCTCTTGCTTGGGTCCTTGCAGGAAATCATAGATATTACATTCTTTACCAAAAATAGACAAACGGTTGAAATGCAAAGGAGGCATATATTCTTCTGACATATGATCGTTCTCGGTAATTGTAATGAATCCGTTTGTCCCGCCAAAGAATAGCGTACCTGTCTGCTGGTCCTTAAAGAAAGCACCATCACTGAACTCAATCACTTCTAGGTCACCTTGCTGGCGGTAGGTCTGTACTGTATTCTCGCGAACATTGAACCGCACCATCCCCTGATTGGTACTGAGCCACAAATTATTATCCCTTCCTTCCAATATACCATGAATCGTATTGTTGGGGAAGCCGTCAGTCTCGTTATATACCCTGTATTCACCCTGATAAAGCCGGGTTAATCCGAAGCTCGTGCCAAACCAGTATCCTTCGTCATTTTTATGAATGGCAAAAATATCATTCACCGTCTGATTCTTCACCACATCGTCAATGCGGCAAGGGGTTAGTTGATTGGTGCGTGTATTCATCTTATATGCACCATATCCGCGATTACCAAACCAGATAGTCGAATCATTCTCCTGATAGGAGACAAAGAAATAATTAGAGTTTCTCTTTCCTCCATCCAAAGTAAAACGTTGTGCCGACTTCACTTTCGGCAAGGACGAAGAAGCCTCTAAAGTGATTTTCACAATGCCCTCACCTGCCGAAACAACCCATAATGTACTATCATTCGTCTCACAGATGGAATGCACATACTTCACTTTTTTACCATCCGCTATAACCGGAAATTCTTCTATCCTTCTCGTGAGGTAAGAATAATAGTTCAGTCCGTCTTCCGTACCAATCCATAATGAATTTCGTCTGCCCGGAGCAAAACTATAGACTGAGTTATCCATCAATGCACTATTGTTCGCCAGAATTCTCTCTGCCTGCGGCAATGTCTCCCTGTCAGGATGAAAGTCCATCATCCTTAGAATGCCTCCCCCCTTTGTGCCTATCCACAAGGTCTGTTCATGATCAAGGAACAATGCCCGGACAGGGTTATTTACCCGATATTCCGGTACGTCCAGCAACACATTTTCAATAGAAAATTCATCCGTAAAATACATATATATGCCTTGTCCGTCAGCCCCTACCCAGATAATATCCTGAAACCGGTCTTTCATCAGGCAGAAGATGCCCGACTGAATATTAATGGACTGTATAGCATACTTCACCTTCGAATCCGGCAAATATTTCAGCTGAATCAGTCCGCTGCTTTTAAAACCAATATAATAATCGTTTTTCTGCTTAATGATAGATGAGATATCGCCACGATGCTGAATCTCCTCTTCCAGATCCGCTATAAAATATTTATTATGGCTATTCAGATCGTACTCATAAAACGCATAGGTACTATCTACAAAATAGATTAAATCTCCATCTACAAATGTCCACAGAAGCTTTTCCGAATGATTTAAATGATTGCAGGGAACCAGCTTGATCTGATTTTCATTCTTTTCTATCACATAGCTCCGGTTATCATTGTCCGAAGAGAAAATCCAGAGAACGCCGGAATTATCAATAGACATCTGCTGTACTTCCTCAAAATGTATTTTCTTCACGTCCAGTTTGCAGAATTCTTTCAACTCCGGTTGATAATAATAAATATAGCCGTCATCCTTTATTATAAAGAAATCGTCTTCCGGACTTCTCGCCATACGGTTGATATACTTAAAATCCTTGAAACTTTGTATAGTCTGCCTTTGTGTATCGAAGCGGTCAAGTCCATAATTAGTCTGTATCCAAAGTACATCATTATCGGCTTCAATAATCCGTTCTATCAGATTGCCGGAAAAGCTATTCTGAAGATTCGTAGGTTTGTATAATCCCAGATAATTGCCATCATAAACATTCAGCCCGTCACACGAACCGATCCATATCACTCCGTGTCTATCCTGACAAAGAGAGAGAATAGCGCTATTGGACAATCCGTTCTTACTGGAGAATTGCCGCAAACTATAAGAAGCATTTGCCTCTGCCCCTATCAAAAGGCAAGAAGCTATCAGAAATAGGATTCGTTTAAGAAAAGAAGTTTTTTTCGTCCATTCACTGTGTCTTTCCATATAGCATTTCTTTATTTTAAATCACGCCATAAAAATCGACGGAAAGATATAGAAAATCAGGAAAACGTCCAAGAACTGCACAGAAAACATTCAAGACATCTGAAATTTAACAAAACAAGAGTACGCATTTAAGACATATATATCTATTTTTGCGCCATTCCATCACAAGTAGACACAAATGACACAAGTCCGTACACAATCTTATACCAACCCTGGTACCTTTGTAACATCAAACGACAAAATGAGGTAAAAAGCAAAATAAAAGGATGGTAGTTTGAAATAGGTAACCCAAAAACAGGTAGCTTCCCAGCTACCTGTAAATTGGAGATCAACGTTTTAGTTAATAATGAATATAATACTATATAAAATGAAATCATTACATTTCTTATTAGGTATAACCTGCATAGCCTCATTAACAGGTTGTGTATCCTCCGCCCAAGTAGAACCTAACTCAAACTTGGACAGAGCCCGGCAAACACTGGACTCTCTCTACCTAAATTATTCTGTAGACAACTCATCTTTACTCCGAGAAAACTATCCCTTCGACGAACAACATACCGTCACTTATCTGGCATCAGAAGAACAGGCTAATATTCCCAACCAATTCTCTTATTTATGGCCGTATTCGGGAACATTCTCCGCAGTCAATGCACTGTTCGAAGCCACACATGATAAAAAGTATAAGAAACTATTAGATAGCCGGGTATTACCGGGATTAGAAGAATATTTCGATACCCAACGGGTACCCAATGCCTATTCGTCATATATCCGGACTGCTCCAGCTTCCGATCGGTTTTACGATGATAATGTATGGTTAGGTATCGACTTTACCGATACATATCAAATGACCCAAGAACAAAAGTACCTGGATAAAGCCCAACTAATATGGAAATTTATCGAAAGTGGAACTGACAGTATATTGGGAGGTGGTATCTACTGGTGTGAACAAAAGAAAGAATCCAAAAATACTTGTTCAAATGCTCCGGGATCGGTTCTGGCACTCAAACTATTCAAAGCAACCAACGACAGCAGCTATTTTGAAAAAGGAAAGAAACTGTATGAATGGACCCAAAGAAACCTACAGGACTCCGCAGACTATCTCTACTTTGATAATATTCGCCTCGACGGTAAAATAGGAAAAGCCAAATTCGCTTATAACAGCGGGCAAATGATGCAATCGGCTGCCCTGCTCTATCAGTTGACAAAGAATCCTATCTATCTGAAGGATGCTCAAAATATTGCCAAAGAATGCTTCAACTATTTCTTTACAGACTTTACCCCTGCAACCAATGAAGAGGCTTTCAGAATGCTTAAAAAAGGAGATATCTGGTTTACTGCCGTTATGCTGAGAGGATTTATCGAACTTTACCAGATAGATAAGGATAAAACTTATATTAATGCTTTTAACAAGAGTTTGTCCTATGCATGGGATAATGCACGCGATGAAAAAGGATTGTTCAATACAGACTTGACCGGCAATAATAAAGATCAAAAGAAATGGTTACTAACTCAGGCTGCTATGGTAGAAATGTATAGCCGACTTGCTATGATACAATAAATCTGATATAGCAAAATCTCAAAATATATTGGAACAAAACTTAGGTACAGTACATAGCATTATAAATAATCAAAAGATTAAACTAATACTTAAAGCAATAATTAATATGAAACAAAAAAGATTTACGTTTTTATTATTATTCGTAGCCAACCTTTTTTGTGCATCGGCTCAAAAATGGTATACACCAGAGATAGACCAGAAAGTTGAAGATCTGCTAAAACAAATGACAGTAGAAGAGAAACTAGGATATATAGGTGGCGTCAACTGGATGTACACTAAAAGTATAGACCGTCTAGGCATTCACCGAATGAAAATGTCTGATGGACCACAGGGACTAGGAACAGATGGAAAATCGACAGCCTATCCGTCTACTGTAACATTGGCTGCTACCTGGAATGAGAATCTCGCTTACCAATACGGAAAAGCATTGGGACGTGATTGCAGAGCCAGAAACGTTAATGTCATATTAGGGCCAGCTGTCAATATCTATCGCGCTCCAATGTGTGGACGTAACTTTGAATATATGGGAGAAGATCCGTATCTCACTTCCCGCATCTGCGTAGGATACATCAAAGGAGTTCAGGACCAAGGAGTAATGGCAACAGTAAAACATTTCGTAGCTAACAATTCAGATTATGACCGCAATAACATTAGTAATGACATTGATGAGAGAACGCTGAACGAAATCTATTTTCCAGCTTATAAAGCCGCTATACAAGAAGCTGAAGTCGGAGCTGTAATGACCAGTTACAATCTGATGAATGGTATCTATACTACGGAAAACCCTTGGCTGCTGAAAGAGGTCCTGAGAAATCAATGGGGATTTAAAGGGTTAGTGATGTCCGATTGGGGATCCACCCACTATTGCGTTCCGGCAGCCAAAGGCGGACTGGACCTGGAAATGGCAGGCGGTGAGAAAATGAATCCTAAAGATATGGCTTATTACCTGAAAACGGGTGATGTCACAATGGACATGGTTGACGAAAAAGTCCGCCATATTCTACGCATACTCATCGCTTTCGGATTCAAAGATGGAACACAAGCAGACAAAAACATCCCCCTGGATGATCCGAAATCTGCTGAAACAGCATTGAATGTTGCCAGAGAAGGACTTGTATTACTGAAGAACGAAAACAATATCCTTCCGCTGAACCCGAAGAAATACAAACACATCATTGTCACCGGCAAAAACGCACATGGTTATGTACATGGAGGCGGTAGTGGTGCAGTAGTTCCTTTCCACTACACGAATCTTTTCGATGGAATACAGAAAGAAGGTAAACAGAACAATGTCAAGGTGGAATATATAGATGAACTTGACTTCATGCCCTCCATCATGTATACAGACGATAACCTCAATGAGCAAGGGTTCCATGCCGAATATTTTAAGAATATACATTTTGAAGGTGCGCCTGTTGTAAAGCAAACAGAGAAAAAGATTAATTATTCCTGGGCAGCGGGTACAGAGCTGGAAGGTATGCCAAAAGATTATTTCTCTGTAAAATGGTATAGCACAATGTGTGTGGACGAAACTGCCGACTACGAATTCACATTAGGCGGTGATGATGGTTACAAGCTGTTTATCAATGACCAACCAGTCATCGACGACTGGACTCCGGGAGGTTTCAGAAGTACAAATATCACAAAAACACTAAAAGCCGGTGAAAAGTATCACGTCCGCGTAGAATACTATCAACAAGGTGGAGGAGCAGGAGTCTGCTTTTTATGGAAACGCAAAAACGATACTCAAAATAAGTTTGCAGACTACTTGAATAAGGGCGATTTGGTAATAGCCTGTTTTGGCCATAGCTCTGACACGGAAGGAGAAGCAAGTGACCGTACATTCGCACTTCCGGAAGTAGACAAAAAAATGCTGGCTAGCCTGTCCGGATGTAAGAAACCGATTATTGGAGTAGTCAATGCCGGAGGTAACATCGAGATGCAAGGTTGGGTCCCGACTTTAAAAGGATTAATCTGGGCATTCTACGGAGGTCAGGAAGCTGGTACAGCTGTTGGAGAAGCATTGTTTGGCAAAATCAATCCGTCAGGTAAACTGCCTATGACTTTCGAAAAGAAATGGGAAGACAATCCTGCATATAACAGTTATTACGACCCGGACGGAGACAAACATGTAGCATACACAGAAGGTATTTTCATCGGCTATCGTGGTTATGACAAATTAAAACGAGAAGTACAATATCCCTTCGGCTATGGATTGTCTTATACAACTTTCAAATTATCTGACCTGACTGTTTCGAAGCCAAATGCCGACGGCACAGTAGAAGTAACCTGCCGTCTTGCCAACACAGGAAAGAGAGATGGTGCACAGGTAGTACAAGCTTATGTAGGTAAAACTGAAAGCAGCCCAGTAGAACGCCCGGAAAAAGAACTAAGAAAATTCGAAAAAGTATTCTTAAAAGCAGGAGAATCGACAACAGTTAAGATGACATTACCCAAAGAATCATTTATGTACTTTGATGTTAACAGTACCCAATTTGTAACTGATCCGGGGACCTATAATATCATGCTCGGTTTCTCATCAAGAGACATTAAAATACAAAAGAATATTCAATACTAAATCATTCTCTCATCACTGGAGTTTCGCTATGCAAAAGACAGGCGGAACTCCTGATTAAAGTAACCGTCACAAGCTGAATACAAATAAACATGACATTCATTTTTTAATAATCAAACAAGAATTTATGAAATATACGTGTATTAAAACAGTAGCAATTTACTTGCTTACAGCATTCCCCTTATTGGCAAACGCTTCTACGCAAAAAGTAGATATCGCACGCAGCATCATGGTGGGAAATGGAATTGCTAAGTTCATCCCGGAAGGTTTCGATGCAAAAAAGGTACCCTCTTTTGCTATTGAAAAAGAACCTCGCGAACAGGGTACACTCCCTTCTGATTGGGTACTTGTCCCTAATTTCTCACTTACAGACGGTAAAGCAAATGCATCACTGACAGTGCCGGAAGGAACAAGTATTTATGGAGGAGGAGAAGTTACCGGTTCTCTTTTAAGAAATGGAAAAACAATTAAACTATGGAATACGGACTCCGGAGCTTATGGAGTTGATAACGGTACGCGCCTGTATCAATCACATCCCTGGATGATGGGTGTAAGGAAAGACGGAACTGCTTTCGGTATCTTGTTTGATACCAGCTGGAAAGCTGAACTTAGCAGTACGGACAATAAAATAGAATTGAGAAGTGAAGGAGAACTTTTCCGAGTGTTCATTATCGACAGAGAATCTCCGCAGGCAGTTGTCCGTGGTTTATCCGAACTAACAGGTACTATGCCGATGATCCCCCGCTGGGCATTAGGTTATCACCAGTCCCGTTTCTCTTATTCTCCTGATCGCCGAGTTATTGAGATAGCAGATACCTTCAGACTCAAACGTATACCATGTGACGCAATCTGGATGGATATTGACTATATGGACGGATACCGGATTTTCACATTCAACCCACAGGGATTTCCCAATCCTAAAGCAGTTAATCGTGATCTGCACTTACGTGGTTTCCATTCTACATGGATGATTGATCCGGGAGCAAAAGTAGATCCTAATTACTTTGTCTACAAGTCGGGTACTGAAAATGACATCTGGGTAAAAACAGCCGATGGCAAAGATTTTAATGGCGATGCATGGCCTGGTGCAGCTGCATTCCCTGATTTCACTTATCCCAAAGCCAATAAATGGTGGCAAAATCTATACAAAGACTTTTTAGCGCAAGGTGTCGATGGAGTTTGGAATGACGTCAACGAACCTCAGATTAACGATACTCCCAATAAAACTATGCCAGAAGATAATATTCACCGTGGAGGAGGAAATCTACCAGCAGGAAAACATATCCAGTACCATAATGTATATGGATTCCTTATGGTGAAATCATCCAGAGAAGGTATTATGGCAGTACGTCCCGAAAAACGTCCGTTCATCCTGACTCGTTCCAATTTCTTGGGGGGCCAGCGCTATGCCGCCACATGGACTGGAGATAACGGTTCTTGCTGGGATCATCTGAAAATGTCTGTCCCAATGTCACTGACCCTAGGTCTATCTGGACAGCCCATTAGCGGTGCAGACATAGGCGGCTTCTTATTTAACGCTGATGCTGACTTATTCGGAAACTGGATTGGTTTCGGTGCATTTTATCCCTTCGCACGCGGTCATGCCTGTGCAGGAACAAACAACAAGGAGCCTTGGGCTTTCGGTAAAGAAATAGAAGATGCTTCACGCATTGCTTTGGAACGCAGATATATACTGCTACCTTATTTCTACACTCTCATGCATGAAGCCTCAACAAACGGCATGCCCATCATGCGTCCCGTTTTCTTCTCCGATCCTAAAGATTTATCATTACGTGCTGAAGAAGAAGCGTTCCTGATCGGCGATGATTTACTCATCATCCCAGCTTTTGCCAGTCAGCCGGCACTTCCAAAAGGAATTTGGAAAGAACTTTCACTTGTAAATGGAGATACTAACGACAAATATCAAGCAAAAATGAAAATTCGTGGCGGTTCTATTATTCCTACCGGGAAAATCATCCAAAACACTACAGAAAGTTCATTAGACCCTCTGACTCTACTAGTCTGCTTAGATGAGCAAGGAAAAGCCTCCGGTAGCATGTATTGGGATGCAGGTGACGGCTGGTCTTACAAGAAAGGAGACTACAGCCTACAACAATTCACTGCTGAACGTAAAGACAATAAAGTCATTGTAAAACTGACAGGAAAAACCGGCAAAGGAGAAACTGAGAATAAAGATATGGCTATAGTTAAGGTCATAACAGAGAAAGGAATTCTCCATGCCAGTGGAAATCTGCTAGAAGGCATTGAAGTAAAACTATAAAAGAACACAATTATACTTTGTTTGAGAACCTAAAAAGAAGTTTTATGAAAAAAGAGCACATGAAAAAGCAATATCCCCACTGGTGCGGGGTATTGCTATTGTATCTGATGGCATGTATTACTAGTTGCCAGGACGACAAAATTAGTTCCAATGGGTATGATCCGTCCAAACCGGTCGTATTCACGGATTTCTCTCCGAGTAAAGGAAGCCTCCGTACTCAACTCCATATCTATGGTGAGAATTTCGGAAACGACCCTTCAAAAATTCAAATTACTATAGGAGGGCGCTCAACCACCACTATTGGTTGTAACAATAATGAAATTTATTGTATGGTACCTCCCAAAGCCTTTGATGGAGACATTAAAGTATCTATCGAGAGTGCCGACGGAACCGCTTCGCCTATAGAATATGAATTTGAGAAACGTTTCCAATATGTTGCACAGACTTCAGTAGGCACATTAGTAGGAAATGAGGACGAACAAGGAAACTCGTCGGACGTAGATGGAGATTTTGAAAAGGCTAGATTTGGAAATACAGAATGGTTGTTAATGGACACGTTCGGAATACAAAAATGCCTGATTGTAAATGGTTTTAAAGGTCCTATTCGAAGAATTAACCTGGAGACTCAGGAGGTATCTACACTTATGACTGAAGGTCAAGGATTGTTTGGGGGAATGTACTACATGTGCTTTGATGCGACAGGAGATACTTTGTTTGTATCAGATGACCACGGACAAAATAACAAAGATAGAAGAGAAATTGCTTACTTGTTACGTTCAGAAGACTTCCGGAGAGCAAGACCCTATGTCTACGATCGCACAGGATATAGCTGTGCTTATCAACCACTAACAAAAACGCTCTATTATAGTATTTATTGGCAGGGTACTATCGACAGAGTTGTTTTTGATCCAACAACACAGGGGATGGTAGCAAAAGAAGTATTCCCTACATATGAAAGCCGCAATGAACATGCCTTCTTAACGATTCATCCTGAAGGTAAATATATGTATATAACAGGCGCCAATTGTCTTTATAAGTCAATGTTTAACCCAGAAACCAAAGAGTTCCAAAAACCAACGATGTTCGCCGGTTCAGAGGGAGCTAGCGCATGGGTGGATTCTCCTGGTACAGCAGGTCGTTTCGTATGGCCATACCAAGGTACGTTTGTAAAAAACAAAAGCTATATAGAAGCCGGTAAATCAGACATTTATGATTTTTATCTTTGTGATAGGAATGGACACTGTATTCGTAAAATTACTCCCGATGGCATCATCTCAACATATGCAGGAAGAGGTAGTGTATCCTCCGATGGACAAGTTAACGGATATATTGACGGTGAATTACGTACAGAAGCACGCTTTGACAGTCCTTGTGGCATTGCTTATGATGAAGAAACACAAACGTTCTATATAGCAGATAGAGAAAACCATCGAATTCGTACAATTTCTGTAGAATAACTATAAAAACACATTTCGAATGAAAAAATATATTTTAAGTTTGTTTTTTCTGATTAGCTGTATGATTGACACATACGCACATACAGAGCAACAACAAGAAAAGATAGAAATCAGCGGTATCGTTCTAGATCAAAGCAAAGAGCCGCTTGTCGGAGTAAATGTTTCCGTAAAAGATCTTCCTGGATTAGGTGCTATTACAGATATAAACGGTAAATTTAAAATAAAAGTTGAACCTTACCAAAAGCTAGTATTCACTTTTATAGGATTCGAGAAACAAGAAATACTTGTTAAAGACCAAAAAATCATCAATATAGTAATGCAGGAAGCCAAAGCAACTGCTATTGATGAAGTTGTTATTACCGGAACAGGTGCACAGAAAAAGATTACGATGACTGGAGCAGCCACCACTGTTGATGTCAGTACGCTAAGAACCTCCACATCAAGCATTACAAATGCGTTGGCTGGTAATGTAGCTGGTATAATGGCTCGCCAAACATCCGGACAACCCGGTAATAATATATCAGAGTTTTGGATTCGTGGAATTTCTACCTTTGGTGCCGGTTCCGGTGCATTGGTATTGATCGATGGATTTGAACGGAATATGAATGAAATCAACATCGAAGATGTTGAATCATTTACTGTACTAAAAGATGCTTCTGCAACAGCCATTTATGGTTCTCGCGGTGCAAATGGAGTTGTATTAATTACCACTAAGCGTGGTAAATCTGGTAAAGTACAGATAGACGCAAAAGTTGAAACAACTTATAATACACGAACCTATACGCCAGAACTAGTCGACGGTTACACCTATGCCAGCTTAATGAACGAAGCGCGCACAACTCGTAATCAAGAAGCATTCTTTTCGAATGAAAAATTATATATCCTTCGCAACGGACTGGACAAAGATCTATACCCCAACGTAGACTGGATGGATGTACTTCTGAAAAAAGGCGCCCCAACTTATCGTGCAACATTAAATATGAATGGTGGCGGCTCACTTGCTCGCTACTATGTATCTGTAAGTTATGTGGACGAAGGAGGTATGTATAAAGTGGACGAAGGACTAAAAGATTATAATACAAATGCAAATTACAGACGCTGGAATTACCGCCTCAATGTAGATATGGATATCACCAAATCTACTTTATTAAAGGTAGGAGTTGCAGGTTCATTAGACAAGAAAAATGAACCGGGAATGGCTGGTAATATCTGGGCATCAGCCATGCGTAATAATCCAATCTCAGTTCCTGTTATGTATTCCAACGGATATGTACCTGCTTACGGTTCAGAGAATGACCAACTCAACCCATGGGTAGCCGCTACACAAACAGGGTATCAAGAAACATGGAATAACAAATTACAAGCTAATGCTACCTTAGAACAAAATTTCAGCTTTATTACTAAAGGTTTAAAATTTATTGGTCGTTATGGATTTGATACAAACAACTTCCAGTGGATTAATCGAAAAAAGTTTCCTGAGATGTGGAGAGCGGAACAAAATCGCGCTTCTGACGGAAGTTTAGTTATGAAGAAAATCAAGGACGAACAACTTATGACACAAGAATCCTCTTCCAACGGAAACCGTAAAGAATACTTAGAAGCAGAGTTACACTACGACCGTACTTTTGGTGACCATATCGTAGGAGCCGTATTCAAATATTCTCAAGACAAAACAATTGATACTTCTCAGAATGGAAACGATATCATGCAAGGAATCGATAAACGCCATCAAGGATTAGCAGGACGTTTCACTTATGGATGGAAATATCGCTATTTCTTTGATTTCAACTTTGGTTATAATGGTTCCGAGAACTTTGCCCCAGGACATCAATATGGCTTCTTTCCCGCTTATTCTGTTGCATGGAATATTGCAGAAGAACCTATTATTAAGAAACATCTGAAATGGATGAACATGTTTAAGCTTCGTTATTCATATGGTAAAGTCGGTAATGACGTCGTAGGAGATAATGACCAACGTTTTCCTTATTTATCTACTTTCGGCGCCAGTGGTGGATTCAACTATGCCGATATTGGACAAAAATATGAATTCACAGGTTTAAGTTACACACATTATGCAACCACAGCTGTTACATGGGAAATAGCAACCAAACACGATATTGGTATTGATTTCTCTCTATGGGATGATAAGTTTACCGGAACAATTGATTATTTCCATGAACAGCGTGACGGTATTTACCAACAACGTAATTTCATTCCCATTTCTGTTGGGTTGAACGGTGCAATGAGGATATCTACCAATATTGGCTCTGTATTATCTAAAGGATTTGATGGAAACTTCGGATTTAAACAACGTATCGGAGATGTCAACCTCACCTTACGGGGTAACTTCACTTATAGCAAAAGTGAAATACTAGAATACGATGAAGAATATAGTAACTACCCTTACAAGAGCCAAAAAGGCTTCCGAGTAAACCAAACCCGCGGACTTATCGCATTAGGACTATTTAAAGACTATGATGATATCCGCAACAGTCCCAAACAATCTTGGGGAGATGTTATGCCAGGTGATATTAAATACGCAGATGTAAACGGAGATGGCTATGTAAACGACAATGATATCGTTCCTATCGGAGCTACAGCACGTCCAAACTTAGTTTATGGCTTCGGACTCTCTGGACAATGGAAAGGCATTGATGTCAATGTTTTGTTCCAAGGTTCTGGTAAATCTACTTTCTGCATCGATGGCCCTACTGTATATCCTTTTGAGAATGGAGACTGGGGAAATATTCTGGCTGATGTTGTAGAATCCAATCGTTGGATATTAGGTGAAAATGAAGATCCGAGTGCTAAATATCCTCGTCTTAGTTATGGCGGGAATAGCAACAATTATCGTTCCTCTACATATTGGTTACGTAATGGCTCTTATCTTCGCCTAAAGAATTTGGAAATAGGATACACAATACCTAAAAGTTTTGTCAACAAATTACACTTAAATAATATTCGCATTTACTTCATGGGTACTAACTTAGCTACCTTCTCTAGTTTCAAACTTTGGGATCCAGAACTAGGAAGCAGTAACGGGCAGCAATATCCATTATCAAGATCATATACTCTAGGATTAACTATCAATATCTAATATCAAAGACATGAAAAAGAAACATATAATATTAGCCGTTGCATTTAGCCTCGGGTTAGGAATCAGCTTTTCTTCCTGCTCTGATTATCTAAGTGTAGAACGTTTCTTCAACGATCGACAAAGTGAAGAGAAAATCTTTAAAAGTAAACAGTTTACAGAAGAATGGTTAGCAAAGTGCTACGGACTTTTAGCAGGTTCAAATATAGAATATGGACTTATAAAATTCACGCTCTCCAACTATTCGGACGATATCATATTTAATGAAAGTGATGGGGCTGTAAACTATAATGCTTTCAAATTTGGACAATACGATAACGGATGGGTTAACGACTCTTATATCCGTTGTTATGAAGGTGTTCGGCAAGCCTCTATTATGGTTAATAATGTAGATATAAATGAAGAACTTACAAAAGAGGAAATCCTAGATAAAAAGGCACAGGCCCGTTTCTTAAGAGCCTATTTTTATTGGTTACTATTAAGGAAATATGGTCCAATCCCCCTAATTCCCGATGAAACGATTAGCATTGACGAGACATATACAGGCATGTCTTACCCAAGAGCTACCTATGACGAAGTAGTGGATTACATTGACAAGGAAATGACACTTGCAGCCAAAGACTTGCCTGACAGACGAGACAGGCAGAATATCGCACGTGCAACAAGAGGGGCAGCATTAGCCGTACGCGCAAAAGCCTTATTATATTCAGCCAGCCCACTCAATAATCCTTTACCCGACGACCCTGATAAATTTACTGATTTTGTAGACGATCAGGGGCGCATATTAATGTCACAAACATATGACGAAAGCAAATGGGCAAAAGCTGCCGCTGCAGCAAAAGATGTGATTGATCTGGGACGATATGAATTACATACTGCAGACTATCAAGACAAAGGCGACAATACTTACCCAGCCACGGTAAAGCCTCCATATAATGCCAAATATTCAAATAAGAATTTCCCAGATGGATGGGCTAATATCGATCCGTTCGAATCTTACCGTTCCATTTTTAACGGTGACTTATACGCTAATGAAAACGAAGAATTGATCTTCACACGTGGCAATAACTACATAGGAGATCAAGTAAACCACCTCGTGCAAAATCAGATGCCGACTTTTGCAGGGGGAGAGAATCGACACGGTTTGACAGCTAAACAATGTGATGCTTACGATATGGCAAATGGTGACGCCTTCGATTTACAACATTTTCTTGATACTTGCGAAGCAAATAAACGCTTTGTAACTGAAGACGAATATAAAGCAGGAAAATATCCACAACTACGCCCTAATGTTTGGAAAGAATATGCTAATCGCGAACCGCGCTTTTATGCCAGCGTAGCATTTAGTGGTGCTTTTTGGCCATTTACCAGTGCTAAAGATGCAGAGTATCGTAATCAGCAAATATGGTACTATAGAGGAAGTAAAGAAGGACGAAAAAATGGTTCTGACAAATGGATACCTACAGGAATTGGAATGATGAAGTTTGTCAATCCGAATGATTGCAATACCAATAATGGAAAAATCTACGACAAAGTAGATGTTACAATTCGCTATGCTGACATTCTTTTAATGTATGCAGAAGCTCTTAATGAACTTACTCCAGGTAATAGCTATGAAATAACAAACTGGCAGGGAGAACCAATGACAGTTTCCCGCAATACAGAAGAAATGAGCAAATCTGTTTCGAGAGTTCGTATTCGTGCCGGCATGCCGGATTATGAACAAGAAATCTATAATGACCAAACATTATTCCGTGAGAAACTGAAACACGAACGTCAAGTAGAACTTATGGGTGAAAACCAACGATACCACGATTTGAGACGCTGGAAAGATGTTCCAATAGAAGAATCTGAACAAATCTATGGCTGCAATGTATTAATGACAGAGGCCACTAAAGAACGATTCTACGAACGTGTACGAGTAGAGAATTTACAAGCCAACTTCTCACGTAAGATGTATTTTTGGCCTGTTTTAGAGAGAGAATTACAATGGAACAGACGGATGACACAAGCTCCGGGCTGGGAAACATTTGATTAACATAAAAAGCCACCAAATGAAAAAGAAAATAATCTATATAGCTACAATATTTGCTACACTATTTTTCTTCAGTGCATGCAATGATGAATGGAAAGATGAACTCTACTCACACATGATTTCCTTAAAGGCTCCCATAGGAAGTGAAGAAGTTTCAGATATATATGTACGATACAAGCCTAATGGAGAAGTTGTATATGATCTTCCAGTATTAGTTAGTGGATCAACTCCGTTAGACAGAGATTTAAATGTGCGTATTGCTGTGGACCCAGATACACTCGTTGCTTTAAATTTAGCGAACTATCACGAGCTAAGAAAAGACTTATGGTATGAACTGCTACCCGAACAAAACTACGAGTTCGTATCACCTACTTGCTATATGCCAGTAGGTACTAGAAAAGAACTATTCCCCATTAAATTTAAATTCTCAGGTCTAAACTTGTCTAAAGAATGGGTATTACCCTTAACTATTGAAGAAGATCCTTCCTATGTAACTAACAAACGAAAAGGCTGGCGTAAAGCATTACTACATGTTTTGCCATATAATGATTACTCGGGTAATTATTCTGCAACCGCTATGAATATTTATTTTGCAGGTTCCAATGATGACCCATTGGTTGTCGACAATCGGAGAGCTCATGTAGTAGATGAAAATACAGTATTCTTTTATGTAGGTACCAAAGAGGACAATTCAATTGATCGGGAAACCTACAAAATCAATGTAAAATTTGAAGAACCTACAGAAGTTACCGAAACCAAAAGGACAGGAAATCTAACAATAACATCAGCAAATCCAGAAATAAACTTTCAGGTAATCGGACAACCAACATATGAGATCTGGGATGAAATGGATACGAATCAACCCTATTTATTGCATCGTTACCATGTATTAAGAATGGAGTATAGCTATGATGACATAACATCATCCAATGTCCCTACTTCATATAGAGCTACCGGTTCACTACTCATGGAGCGCAAAATCAATACATTGATACCAGATCAAGACCAAGCTATCCAATGGTAGAAAAAAATATGTGAGAGATTTTATACATCTCACAATTACACAACAAGTGAGCCCTGCACATATCGGCAAAAATTGCTAATATGTTGCAGGGCTCACTGATATACTACAAGAACTTCTGAGATATGCTCAAATATATAGAGCTTCTACACAAAAGTTTCCTCATATCTGAAAGATATATAAGAATATCTTTATTCAGCTGTCAACACCTCCAACTCTGCTACAGCAGCCATTTTACCATCCTTCACGACGGAAGACAAAGCCTGAAGTTTCACATAGCGTGCCTTGCACGGAGTAAATTCAATCGTCTGCACTTCTTTGGAATCAGCGAACGTACCGGAGGTTACTGCCTTTCCCCACTCTTTTCCATCACGACTGACATACACTTCATATTTAGCTATCCGACCTTCGGCAGCATCCTGTCGGGGAGTATATTTGATTCCCTTTACTACCGTTTCTTTGGTTAAGCCTATTTGTATTTCATGAGGATAAGGTGCCAGATAGAACTGATTATGTACCGTATGCCAATATGTATTCATATCACCATCAGCAGCCAATTTCATACTTCCGTCTGCATCACTGTCTACATACACCACTTTTTGTCTGCCTCCGGACACACCTGACAAATTCCGTATGGCGTTTACATTAAGTTCAGCAGCCGAAGCCCAATCTCTGCCATAAATCTCAGACAAAGCTATCAGTTTGAAATAGCGGGTTACAATAGGCTTTTCCAATGTAACGAACTGTGCAGAAGCCGAATTTTCAAAGCTACCTTTCATCTTATTCCCCCAGTTCTTTCCATCCTGGCTAAAATAAAGTTCATAATCCTTGATGCGTCCATTTTCAGAATTACGCGGCTGATAGATAAACTTATCTATTTCAAGCAAAGAAGACATATCCACTACTATCTCATGCGGATGTTTTGCCACCGGATCGTTCCAACGGCTGTGCCAGATCGTATTCAAGTCTCCGTCGATTGCATTCCGGGCTTCTTCACCTCCATTCTCACTACTAACTGAAACAATCTTCCAGGTAGAACGATCTACATAGATCGGTAACTTAGCAGAAGACTTTACGCTTTTCGCCAATTGTTCTGAAATAGCATATGCTTCTACGTTACCACCAGAAATTAATTCAAATGGCCCGTCATATATTTTATCTTCTCCGCCATTCAAGCTATAATGAATAGTCGCTCCCGGGGTACTAGTCTGCAAATTCAGGTAGCCGTTGTTATCTCTTTCTATCAGTACAGGCATACATACAGGCATCTGTACCCGTGCTTTCTTTACAAGTTCCTCTTTTGAATAACTTCTCTCCAAAGGCAGCATGATAAAGCTGAAAACAGTAGGCTGTGAACGAAGTTCATACTTTTGCATCGGACCAGGTCCACAGCTTGCATTACCAAGTGGGCGCACCTGTGCATCCAAACAAAGAACAGTTTCTTTTCGCATCGGCACTTCATATTTATGAAGCAATCTACGACGATTAGCAGGATCAACCATATCCTGTGCCCTAGCATGCAATGCTGAGGCAGACATCTTATCTCCTGCAACAAAAACAAAGCCTATACCATCGGGGTTGGTTATTGAAATCCAACGTACATCTTCATGATTGCCCATCTCCTGAGCTCTCACATAATTCACCCACTGATTAGACACCAAATCATCATAGACGCCTACATACGTAGCATCTTTACGATCTACATAATTCTCCCATGGACCACGTCCATACCAGCGCATCCGTTCAAATCCTTCCGGCATTTCCATGCGATACCCCACACGAGGGATAACCGCTCCCTTTGTTCCGGGAATTATGGTACTATTCACCATGATAGAGCCATCTGCACCAACTGTATATTCTATATTCGTCCGATAATCGAAACCTGATTGTCCCCGATACAGATTTTCTATCTGCAATCTCACTTTACCGTCTTCTTTATGCACCTCCCAGTGTCCGGCTTCAAGAAGCATACGATTCAGTCCATTTTGGAACCAGTCTCCGTCCACTTGTTTGTCATTGTCGGTAGGAGCACGGAAAACGTTCAATTCCAGTCCCTTGCTTATCATCGGCACTTCGTTCAATGTATAAGCAGAAATAGTACCTTCCTGCTTTGAGAAGGTTGCTTCAAACTGTAATCCTTTTACCAGATATGCGTCACTGGTTTCCACCAGTTCAATACTGCCTTTTTCTGATTTAAAAATTGGCTTCGCACTATCAGAGAGCTTAAATTGTTCCGATGCTACTTCATACCCTGCCTCTGCCCATTCAGTATCTTGCTTCTGGCAGAAGCTGAACTTAATGAAGTATTCGGCTCCGGGAAGTCTCTTTATCCGGCTATCATCTATAGTAATAACCTTACTGCTTTGCGCATCCAGTGACAATTCTTCCAAATTGCCCGAGAACACGACTCTTCCGTCCTCTTCAATCTCATATCTTCCATAGAGGTCATCCAGCCCTGCATGGAATCTTTTATTAGTCAGCTTATATTTTCCACTTCCCATAGCCTCAACCCATACAGGCTGATGCATTTTCTTTACTTCATAAGCCTTGGCAGAATACGTACGGTCGGAGAATATAACACCATTCGTGCAGAAGTTGCCGTCATTCGGAGTATCGCCGAAATCTCCTCCGAAGGCCATATAATAATCGGAACCGTCCGGAGTAGGCATCTTAATACTTTGATCTACCCAATCCCAGATAAAACCGCCGACAAGTGCCGGATAACGTTCATAAGTCTCCCAATATTCCTTAAAGTTTCCAATTGCATTTCCCATTGCATGGGCATACTCACAGACTACATGAGGTTTCACAGTTTCTCCATTCTGCGATTTCTGCAACCGTTCCTTACCTACACTCTCCAACCACTGCACATCGGGATACATAGAGCTGGTTACATCACAATAAGAGCTATTTCCTTCATAATGAGTAGGACGGGTATTGTCGAGTTTCTTAACAGCCTCTGCTGCTGACTTAAAGTTAATGCCATTACCAGACTCATTTCCCAATGACCACATTACAATAGAAGGATGATTTTTATAACGTCTTACCATATTCTCGCTACGTTCCGTAAATGCTTTCACCCACGAAGGCTCGTTGGATAACGCCATCAGTCCGTGACATTCCACGTTGGCCTCAGAAAGCACATAGATACCGTATCTATCACATAAATCATAGAAATAAGGATTATTAGGATAGTGAGAAGTACGTACAGCATTTATGTTCAGCAACTTCATCAGTTGCACATCTTTTTCCATTTCTTCCTTGGATACCGTACGTCCATTCAGCGAGCTGTGATCGTGTCTGTCTACCCCTTTAAATAAAGTAGATTTTCCGTTAACCAGCATTCTGCCATCTTTGGCAAGTTCAATCTTACGAAAACCAACCTTTACGCTACGAATATCTACAGTTTTCCCTTTCTGTTTCAATACAACAGTCAGATTATAAAGATTAGGAGTCTCTGCTGTCCATTTCAAAGGATTCATCACTTCAAACTGGAGATTATTCGCACCCATCTGGGCACGCATACTTTGTGTACCGACTTCATTACCTTCCAGGTCTGTCAACCTTGCCTGTATCTCACAGTTACTCTTCTTTCCCGTAACTTCTACGTCCAAAGAAACAGATGCATTTTTATACTCTCCATCCAAGTCCGTACGAAAGAAGAAATCTCTGATCTGCGTTTTGGGAGCCGACCACAGAAAAACATCCCTGAATATACCACTGAACCGCCAGAAGTCCTGACACTCCAGGAAACTGCCGTCCGTGAAACGATAGACCTCAACTGCAAGTACGTTCTTCCCCGCTTGCAAATAGGGAGTCAGGTTGAACTCAGCAGGCAGGTAACTATCTTCCGAGTAACCTACCTTCTTGCCGTTTAGCCAGATATAGAATCCAGCCTCCACTCCGTTGAAACGAATAAAGACGTCGCGCCCCTTCCACGATTCGGGGATGGTAAACTCCCGGCGATAACTTCCTACAGGATTAGGCATTGTTGCAAAAGTATAATTGGAGGGACGTGGCTGAATCACATTCGGCCACTGTATCTTTTTCCAATCCCATTCGCAGAAAGGATAAATAACATTGCAATACAATGGTTTGTCCCAGTTCTTGTGGTGACGTACCGCCTCAATCTGCCACGTGGCAGGAACCTTGATATCATCCCACTGGCTTACATCATATTCGGGTTTGCAGAAATCCTGGGGTCGGTCTTTCGGATCGGGTACCCAGTGGAACTTCCATGTACCGTTCAACGTTTTGTAATAAGTGGATTCTTCAATCGCCAAATTCATTGCCTGCTGTTCATCAGCAAAAGGAATAGCTATCTGGCAGGCTTGTTCCTTGTTTACTCCCGATACATACTCATTGCACCATTCGGGTTGTTCTGTCGTTTGAGTAAAAGCGGATAATGGCACAAACAGAAATGCCGCCATTACACCGGGCATGATTTTTCTTCTCATAAATAGGATTAGTTAGTTATTAGGTAATTCCATGTTTTCTCGTAATAATAGTTCTGTCAACTTTCGCTTACAAAAATAGTGCGTTTCAATGATTATTCCTCATTTATTCGTGACATTATTATACCCATATACGACGTTAACCGACATTCTTCGGTAAATAGCTCAAAAAACTGTATCTTTGCACTCCGAATATATACTTGACTATGAATAAAGTTAATGGTTTCCTGTATGGGCTGCTTTCATCAGCCTCTTTTGGGCTTATTCCCCTTTTTACCATCCCTGCCATGCAGGCGGGTATGCATTTCGAATCGATACTTTTCTATCGTTTCATGTTTGCATGTATGGCATTGGGTGGAATTCTGCTGATTGACGGTCAATCTTTCCGGATCAGCCGACGGGATATACCTTCACTGCTCCTTCTCGCTCTCCTTTATCTGATGTCTGCCGTCTTTTTATTCTGGGGATATAAGTTCATGGCAAGCGGAGTTGCTACTACGATTCATTTTATGTATCCGGTGCTCACTACTTTAATCATGATGCTTTTCTTTAAAGAAAAAAAGTCCGGTTGGAGAATGTCTGCCATCGTATCTGCCATAACCGGCGTCTACTTCTTGTCCGGCGGAAATACGGAAACTGGAAGTATCTCGTTTTCCGGTCTTTTCATTGTCCTGCTGTCAGCACTTGGTTATGCACTCTATCTTGTCACAATGAGTCAGCTAAAGATAGGACGAATGAAGGGATTACTGCTTACTTTCTATGTATTCCTCTTCGGGGGTATCCTCCTTTTCATCGGAATAGGAACAGTCAGCCAACTGCAACCTATCAGCGAATGGCATACTGCCGGCAACCTGATATTACTGGCACTTATCCCTACGGTTGTCTCCAACCTTGCACTGGTGAGAGCCGTAAAAAGCATCGGCTCCACACTCGCCTCTGTGCTGGGAGCTATGGAGCCGGTAACTGCCGTATGTGTAGGTATCTTCCTTTTCGGAGAAGCTTTTACCACCAGTATCGGTGTAGGTATCGCACTGATTATTGCTGCGGTAATGGTTATTATATTAAAACGATAAAATCAGCCTTTTCATCGGTTTATCTTCAGTTCTTCAATCAGGTTAGCAGCCTTTCCGTACTTTTCCATGATAAAAAGTACGTAGCGGATATCCACCCCGATACAACGTTGTAATTCGGGTTCAAAGACAATATCGCTGCTCATTGCTTCCCAATTGCCGTCGAAAGCCAGTCCAAGAAGTTCTCCCTTTGCATTGAACATGGCACTCCCGGAGTTTCCTCCCGTAATGTCATTGTTCGAGATAAAACAAACACTCATATCTCCTTCTTCATTGGCATATCTGCCGAAGTCACCGGAGGAAAGTATATTTAAAAGCTCCGGCTGAACAGCAAAATCAATATCCCCGTCATGTTCTTTCACCTTCTCAAAAATTCCTTTTGCAGTCGTAAAATAGTCATAAACAGCTCCATCGAAAGGAGAATAACCACAAATAGTTCCGAAGCTAAGACGCATCGTAGAGTTAGCATCGGGATAGAAATTACGATCTGCATACATGCGACGCATAGCTGCATTGAACAAGCGCTCATCCTGCTCTATTTGTTCGGAAGCCTCTGAAATGCTCTGATTCATTTCATAATATTTCACTATCAGATCGAGGCTGAGAGAAATAGCAGGATCTTCAATCAGATTATAAGTCGTATCCCGTTCCAGGAAACGTTTAAGCCCCCTTGGAGAAGTAATATGAGACGTTGCATACAAAGAATCCACATAAGCTTGAATATTACCATTATACAAGGTGTCTATCTGGGCATACATCGCCGGAAGATATTTCTTGTCAACTTTCGTCTGATATTCCTTCAACATAGCGGCAAATACTTCCTTATCAATATTTAAATCAAGATTATCGTATTTCTCCAATAACTTTTTCATTCGGGTAACCACCTGCTTCTCTTCGGCTTCAAAATCAAAGTTCAGAATTTCCAGTGCAAGCTGTACAAGCTCGGGACCGTTGATAAACGACTCACCGAAGTAAGCCAATGCATGGTTAGTTTCACTGCGATTATTATAATTCAGCTCCAGAGACGAAAACAAGCGAATCAGTTTCTCTCTTTCCTCCGGATTAGCCTGAATCCATTCACGAAGTGCAGCTTCCGCGGCACGCTTCTTTTCCAAGACTTTCAAATGCTGGATAGCTTTATTAGTTCCGATACTGTTCTTCCAGTAATTGGAGCTTTCATCGTACTTAGAAGCGTATTTAATACGAATATCGGGACGACGGTCCATCTCCCGTTTCCAGATAGCCTGCTTTACCCCACGTACATCAATCATTGCCCGGTTAATTCCGTTCATCATTTCTTCGATACCATAAGAAGAGAGATAACGCTCCGTACTGCCCGGATAACCCAAAGTCATACAAAAAGAGCCTTCCTTGTATCCGTCCAGCGAAATAGGAGCCACGTATTCAGGGCGATAAGGGACATTTTCAGGTGAATAATCCGCCGGGCCATTCTGTTTGTTGGCATAAATACGAAAAACACTGAAATCACCTGTATGGCGAGGCCACATCCAGTTACTGTCTCTTATACACATCTGACGCTGCCGACGAC
>ERZ1027194.332-NODE-332-length-22932-cov-6.984701_pt1 | contig 22932 bp, 20 predicted proteins | sample MGYA00519246_ERZ1027194 | MGnify/ENA primary metagenome ERZ1027194 (study PRJEB26926, sample SAMN06164505) | human gut metagenome | biome: ENVO:00009003; feature: ENVO:2100002; material: ENVO:00002003 | host: Homo sapiens | place: USA | collected 2012 ...
TTGCGGCTCTGAAAGCCTTTCATGACGCAGGAGTGCGCACCACCTGTTTTATCTCGCCCATATTCCCCGAAATCACCGACGTGAAAGCAATTATCGAACGTGCAAAGGACTGCTGCAACTTAATTTGGTTGGAAAACCTCAACCTGCGCGGCACCTTCAAGCCGCAAATCATGAAGTATATTTCTCAAAAATATCCCAAGCTTTTGCCGCTGTACCGCGATATTTACAGCTTCAATCGGCGCGATTATTGGGAATGGCTTGACCAAGAAATGCGCGATTATGCGCAAAGCAAAGGAATGGAATATTTAACCAACGACGACACGCCGAAACGCCCGTTTGACGCGCCGCCCGTCATAGTCAACTACTTTTACCACAGCGAAATCAAAAAGAATGCGAAGAAGTGAGCCGCCTCCGCAAAGGCGCATAAAATAAGAAAACACGAGCAGGCGTCAGCGGTGTCGTGTTTTCGTTTGGCGCGCCTTAAGGAGCTCGCAAGGAACGGGCTTTTGCCCGTGACGGAACAGCGAAACCAGCTTCCTCTTCAACCGTATTCATTGCCTAGCATAAGGTTGAGCGTCATGTATTTCTCTCTCCGCAAAGGCGCATAAAATAAGAAAACACGAGCAGGCGTCAGCGGTGTCGTGTTTTCGTTTGGCGCGCCTTAAGGAGCTCGAATCCCTAACCTTTGGTTCCGTAGACCAACGCTCTATCCAATTGAGCTAAAGGCGCATATGAAATTTTGCCTATATATTATAGGTCTACGGCTTACAAAAGTCAAATGTTTTCTTGACCTTTGCCGCAACAAAAATGCTTTTTGTTTTTCGGGCACAAGAAAAGCCGCCTTTTTTAGGCGGCTCAAAATTTTCAGCCTTTTTCCGACAGCGCTTTGAGTGTGTCGCGTATTTCTTCCAGCAAACGGGTATTTGCGGTTGCTTTTGCTTCCTCCGCCTCCTTTTCGAGACGCTCCTGCTCTGCTTTTTCCGCTTCCGCCTTGGCGACGTCCTCGGCATATTTCGCTTTTGCCTGCGCTTTCGTCATGCCTTGACGGCGATAAGCGGCGACTGCTTTTCTCTCGTCCGTCGCAACTCCTCCGACAAGATTGGCGCGCGCATTTGCCAAACTGTTCAAGCCCTTAACGATACAGAAAAGCACAAAGGCAATGATTAGGAAATTGATAATAGCGTTGATAAATGCGCCCCAATCGATATAGATTGAGTTTGCAAGGTCAATTTGTCCGTCAACATAAGCCGGCTTCAAAAACGTATAAATTTCCGTAAGCGAATTTTTCCCGAAAATGAGGGCAAGCAGCCAATTTATAACGGGTTTGAGTATATGGTCGCTGAGCGCGGTTATGATTGCCGTAAACGCTCCGCCGACAATGACGCCGACCGCCATATCCATTACGTTGCCGCGCGTGATAAACTGCTTGAATTCCCCGAAAAAGCCTTAAGCCCTTTTTTCTCTGCCATTTCATTTACCTCTTTGGAATTTTGTTAAAATTATAAACCTTGCGCGCAATCTTGTCAAGCGCAAAAACTCCCGCCTTTTTGACAAAAAAGCGGCGAGATTTCGCCGCTCTTGTTTTAATTATTTCAATGAGGCAATCTGCCGTCATCCGTACCTGTGGCAGGTTTTTTGTCCTCCGTGGAATATTTCACGTCGATAAAATCGATTACCTCCGCAGCGCTCTTGCCTTGCATAAGCATATTGACCTCGTCGGTGTGGATTGTTTCCTTGGTTATCAAAACCTTTGCCATGTTGTGCAAAATGTCGAGCTTGCCCTTCAAAATTTCCGTACCGCGCTCGTGGCACTCGTCCACTATGCGCCTTACCTCCTCGTCGATAAGCGCGGCGGTTTCCTCGGAATATCCCTGCGTGCTGTGATAATCTCTGCCGACAAAAACCTCTTGCTCCCCACCGTAATAAAGCAAGCCGACCTTTTCGCTCATGCCCCACTCGGTGACCATTTTGCGGCAGCGCTCCGTCAGCGCCTTTATGTCTCCGCTCGCGCCCGTGCAATAGTCCTCTATCACCAACTCCTCGGCGATTCTGCCGCCCAGAGTCATGGTTATGTTGTCCAATAAATACGCCTTTGAAACGTGCTCGTTGTCGTTTTCGGGACGCGTCATGGTAAAGCCTGCCGCCATTCCGCGCGGAATAATCGTGACCTCGTGCACCGGTTCGCAATTTTTCAGGCTGCAAGCAAGTATCGCGTGCCCCGCTTCGTGATAAGCGGTGATGCGCTTGTCATGCTCCGTGACCAGACGAGATTTTTTGGCAGGTCCCATTTCCATTTTGGTAATACCCTCGTTCACGTCCGCCATAGTTATTTGGCGTCTGTTGTCGCGCGCCGCGAGTATTGCCGCTTCGTTGAGACAGTTTTCCAGGTCCGCTCCGGTAAAGCCGGAGGTTATTCTCGCTATGGTCTTGAAATCCACCGTCGCGTCAATAGGCTTGTTGCGCGCGTGAACCTTTAAAATGGCCTCTCTTCCTCTCACATCGGGGCGATTGACGAAAATTTGCCTGTCAAAACGTCCCGGACGCATAAGCGCGGGGTCCAGCACGTCGGGACGGTTGGTCGCCGCCATGACGATAATACCGCTGTTTGTTTCAAAACCGTCCATTTCGACGAGCAACTGATTCAGCGTCTGTTCTCTCTCGTCGTTTCCGCCGCCGAGTCCCGCTCCGCGGTGTCTGCCGACCGCGTCTATTTCGTCTATAAACACGATACACGGCATATTTTTCTTTGCCTGTTCAAACAAAGAGCGCACTCTGCTTGCGCCGACGCCGACGAACATTTCCACAAAATCACTGCCCGATATGGAGAAAAACGGCACACCCGCTTCTCCCGCAACCGCTTTGGCAAACAAGGTTTTGCCCGTTCCCGGAGGCCCCACAAGCAGAACGCCGGCGGGAATCCTCGCCCCCAGCTCGGTATATTTGCGCGGGTTTTTCAAAAAATCGATGATTTCTACCAGCTCTTCCTTTTCCTCCTCGGCGCCCGCAACATCGGAAAAACGGGTTTTTACGCTCTGCTGCACACGTGCCGTGTTTTTGCCGAAGCTCATGCCCTGACTGTTCTGACTGCGGAAAATGTTTATCATAAATATGAACATAACCACAATCAGTATAATGGAGAACAGCGTGGGCAGATAGTCCCAAAAACTCGCCTGCACGGGATTGTTGAAACCGATTTGAACCGCCGACGCGCCCGCAGGCAGACTGTCGTTGCTCTCCGTTATCAATTCATAAATAACGGGGTGCATATTCGGTCCGATATAGAAGAAATAGTCGTAATACTTTGCCGCATTGTTGCGGGAAGCTGCTTCGGTGTTTCTTTTTACCACGTTTACCGAGTAGCCCGTGTTGAAATAAACCGCCTGAATATTGCCGGCGTCAAGATCCTCCTTGAACTGCGCGTAGGTGGACTGCTTGCTGTTGCCCACGAATTGCAGAATGAAAACCACTGCGAGCACAAGCACAAGCACAATTATCAATATCATCCACCAGCTCGATTTTCTGTTGTTCTGATTCAATTTTACGCTCCTTTTTTCGAGACAGAAAAATTCTATGCTTTTAGTATGCGGATTTTTCCGTATATTTAGGCAACTATATCACAATTTCCAATGCTTGTCAATTTTATTTTCAAATGGGTAAATAAATACACAATAGTTTCACCGGAGCTTACTTTTGTCTCCGACCGCATATTGAAACAGCTCTCACAATCGCATTTTTCCTGCGATTTTGACGCAGCACGGCGGTGTAAAAGCGTTTACAGCAGCGGCAAAATCAACAGCGAAACCGCCGTCAGGATTGCAAGAAACGAAAAATTGATTGCGGAAAACAAACCGAGATAACGCCGAGCGCCGCCGCCGTTTGCGGAGCGGTATTCTCCAAGCGTAATCAGACTTGCAAGCGACGCGACGGGAGTGCCGAGTCCGCCTATGTTTACGGCAATCAGCAAGGCGTTTTTGTCGGCGGTAAAACGGGAAAGCAGCATGGACGTAGGCACGTTGCTCAACACCTGACAGGACGCGACTCCCACAAGCAAAGGAGAAGCCGCCACCAAAGAGCTTAAAAATTCCTTAACCGCGTCTATGCGCGCCATATTGCCTGCAAAAACGAAAAACGCGGCAAAGGTGACAAGAAGCTTGTAATCCACCTTGATCAGACTTGCCGGGTCAAGGAGCAACAACGCCGCAACGACGGCTGCCAGCCCCCACCAATAGGGAAAAACACGAAAAACTATGAGCACCGACACTGCAAACAGTACGGAATACGCAACAGTCTTGAACAACGGCGGACGCGGCACCTGCGTCGAAACAGCCTCTATTTTCAACGGCTTGACAAACAGACAGGACGCCAAAATGAGTATAAAGGCAACGGCAAAGGGCACAGCCATAACGCGGAAAAACTCTCCCGCCGAATAGGAATAGAAGGAATACAGGTACAGATTCTGAGGATTGCCGAAGGGAGTGAGCATTCCGCCGAGGTTTGCGGCGACGTTTTGCATGACAAAAACAAAAGCAAGATATTTTCTCTGCGCGCAGGATTCCAGCACGAGAAAGCCCAACGGCAAAAAGGTGATGAGCGCCATATCGTTTGCCATAATCATGGAACCGAAATAAGTTACGAACACAAGCGCGATTACGGCTCTCCTGACCGTTTTGAATCTGCGCACAATCACGTCGGCGAGCCACCTGAAAAATCTTATATTTTTAAAAGCGCACACAACCGCGAGCGTGCAGAACAGACACGCAAGGGTACGAAAATCGAAATAATCAAGATACTGCTTGTCAAAGGGTACGAAAAAGCAGGTGACTGCGGCTGCAATCAGCGCGACAACAGGCATAGCAAAAGCGGCAAGAGTTTTTTTAAATTTAGCCATAACACATTTTCCCGACGAACATTATAGACGCAAACGAGAGAAAAAGCAAACTTCAACGGGAAAATAAATTTTTTACCTTCTCAAACCGAGAAAAAGGATTACGTAATTGGAGCAAAATTTACGGCTGTTGTTTATTTTATTAAACTTTATTTAAACTAAAAAGGCGTTTCCACTTAAAAAACGCCTTTTTAAACGTCTCAAAGTCTAAGCGCTCATAATAATACTTTCCGCAATTGTCTCCGCCATTTTTTCAACAAGCATCACTCTGTCGGAGTGCGACGAGTAAAAATCCTGACATCCGCGCTTGCTGACCACGCCCAATATACTCACATCGCCCACCTGCGGCAGGTTTTTATTTGTTGCCGCGCCGGGCATGATGCCTCCTTTGTGTATTTGGACGCACCCTACTTCTTCGTTGTCGCCCACCGCCGCGTCGATTACCACAATCTGTTTTTCGGGGTGCATAACCCTGACCATATCGTATGCCAGCACCAAATTCTGCGCATTGACATTGCACCCTTCATATCCATATACCAACAGCGGACGTTTCATCTTATTTTGAATCAGTGTTCCTACTCTGGGGCCGAGACTGTCGCCCGTTACGTTTTCCGTGCCTATACACAGCAAAACTATATCCCGTGAAAGCAAAGGCTTCAATTGTTCGCTGATTTGTTCCGCCGCATTTTCCCTGTAAATAGTTGTACTCTCCATTGCAAGACTCCTTTCTGACAAATTATACCCACAAAATCGCTCTTTATACAGCCTTGTTTCCTTTTACAGTTCTATTTTAACAGAATAGCTCCTCTTGCTTTTGACGAATGCTGTAAATATCTGTTGTTTTTTAAATACTGTTTCACGTGAAACATCTAAATTCGATTTAACGAGCTTTTAATGTCGGAGCGACCTCCATATTGGTCGCATAAAAAATTTTGTTTCACGTGAAACAACAACAAACCAAATTTCCAAAAAGAATTAAAAAATGCGCTTTCGATTTAAATAAAACAACCAAGAGAAGCCCGCAATATAATTAACTTTAATTTTAAAGCACAAAAAACTCAAAACCAACCTCCCTCTAAAACGAGCTGAGACAGAATGACGAAAATTTTCTCAGCCAAAAATTAAATTGATTCTGTCTCAAAAAGAGCCTAATAACAAGTTTAAAATAAAGTCAAAGCCATATCGGTCAAACGATAGCATAAGCTTAAATTTCAAAATACGTCAACTCACGAGAGATAATGAGAAAAAATTCATTCCGTCTCACAATAACAAATAGCATCCCTAGTTAAGCAAATTAAAAATAATATACAATAAATAGAAAATACTGATATTTTACAAAACACTCGAAAATTTGTGATGTGTAATTTATTAACTCATTTGAGTTAATAACCATATTTTGAGTTAATTTGTTTTATGTATAGCGCCCCGCCCGACTGAACAAACAAAAAAACAGCTGCTTTGTTTTTAGTCACTTGCAAATGTTAAAATATTTTAGCCTCGTAGAAGAAAAAACACTGTTTGCGAGACAGAACGGATTGGAATTTTTCCGAAGAAAAAAATCCTCATTCTGTCTCAGCTCGTTTTAGAGGGAGGTAAAAATCCGTAATATTTTATTGTTTTTTAATAAAAAGCTAATGTTTCACGTGAAACATCAGCTTAAAATTTTCCGATTAAATTACATTCCTATAAGTCCCAACAACCATTCGGATATTTCCAAAATAAACATTCCTATATTGGTTGTGTACAGATTTTCCTCAAAAAACTCTGTTACAAACGGAATTCTTACCAACCCGCTTAACAGATTCACAGCGGAAAAGGCTACCGAAATCCAAAAGATTGCCAAAACCGCTCCGAGAACCATTCCCAACAGCTTATCCGCCAATTTCAGAATACTGATTTTTGAAATAGCTTTATTTAAAAGCTTTTTCAAAAGGAAAATGATTATATACAGGATTATAAACAGCGCGATAAAACAAATTATGTTGTTCACGCTTCCCGTCAGCTCCTGCGGCAGGGTTTCAGACAAAATCGCGCCGTCTGCAAGGTTTTTGGTAAGGGGAGTCACCAAAAAGCTGAATATTTTTGACAATCCGAAGGCCTCTAACGCCTGTTCAACCAATTCCGGACTGCTGTGCCAGTTCTGCGGAGCGCTCCAAAGCTCTTCCAAACCGTTTTGAGTGACTTTTTCTGTCAGAAAACCGTTTATTTTATCGAAAATGGCTCCGCTGCTGTCCGGTAACAGCTTTGCAACGACCTTGCAAAGCAAAATCGAAGCAATCAACACAACCAAAAAGCCGCATAAATCAAATAACTGTTTGGTAAACCCTCGAATCACGCCTATAAGCGCCGCAAACAGTATTATACCGAGCAACACCCAATCGTAAGTTCCGAAGGCAACGCCGCTCAAAAGAAGGGGATTCATAAACCTGTCGAATAATAACAGCATTTCAACTCCTTAAAAATGAACACTCATCATTTTTATATTGTTTATTATACCATATAATAGCACATTTCGGCAAATTTGTATACATAATTCTTGCTTATACCTGCCAAAAGGCTTATTTTTCTCGGAATATATTAAATTATTGTCTTATCGGGTTGAAAAATACTTTTTATTGTGATATAATAATACAAAATTTCGGGTAATATGTTCTGCCGTCGACAAAAAGTTTCACGTGAAACAATTTGTCGAAAATAAATTCGTCATTCGACACAGGAGCTTATATGGGCAAAATCATCGCATTTTCCAACCAAAAGGGCGGAGTAGGAAAAACTACGACGGCAATAAATCTTGCCGCATACGTGGCGCTGGCAGGAAAAAGCGTTCTCATTGCGGATATAGACCCGCAGGGCAACGCCACAAGCGGCTTCGGAGTGGAAAAGCACAAGCTCAAAGCCACAATGTACGACTATCTTATGGGAGAAGCGACGGCGGACGACGTCGTTTTGCCTACGGGAGTGGAAAACATCCACATAATTCCGTGCAACGCCGATTTGGTGGGTGCGGAAATAGAGCTTGTGGACGCGCCCCGCAGAGAATTCGCTTTAAAAAACTGTCTTCTTCCGTTAAAGGAAATTTACGATTACATTTTCGTAGACTGTCCGCCGTCGCTCGGTTTGCTTACGCTCAACGCACTGACCGCGGCAGACGCAATCCTTATACCCATACAAAGCGAGTTTTTTGCCCTCGAAGGGTTAAGTCAACTGATAAACACCATAAAAATCGTAAAAACGCGTCTTAATCCTTCGCTTTACATAAACGGCGTTGCCCTCACAATGTACGACAACCGTTCCGTAATAAGCCGTCAGGTCACTGCGGAAATAGCCAAATATTTCGGAGAAAAGGTTTATCCCACTCCCGTACCGAGAAACGTCAAGCTGGTCGAAGCGCCGAGTTTCGGCAAGCCCGTTTCCGTTCACGCGCCGAGAAGCAGCGGCGCAACTGCATACAAGCTGCTCGCGGATGAATTTTTGAAGAGAGAGGAGAGTCAAAATGGCACAAAATAAAGGATTGGGCAGAGGACTTGCAAGTCTGCTCGGCATGAACGAGCTTGATGTAAAGCCCGTTCAGACTGAAATAAAACAGGAAAGCGTTTCCGCGCCGACAACGGCAAAAAACGAAGGCGCACAGGCAATTATATCGGACAAGGGCAAAAAAATGATGAATCTCGTGGACGAAAAAGCCTCTAAATTGGCAGCGCCCGAGCACGTTCAATTAGACCCGTCCGCACGTATAATCGCAATACAGATTTCCATAAAAGACATAGACCCCAACTATGAGCAGCCGAGAAAGCACTTTGACGAGGCAGCCTTGAACGACCTTGCCGAATCAATAAAAATACACGGCGTGATTCAACCCATAGTCGTTGTCCGCATGGGGATGCGCTTTATGATTATCGCGGGCGAAAGAAGATTCCGTGCCGCGAAAATGGCGGGGCTAAACACCATTCCCGCCATAATAAAAAATTATTCCCCGCAGCAGATAAGGGAAATCAGTCTGATTGAAAACCTCCAAAGAGAGGATTTAAATCCCATAGAAGCAGCCCGCGCAATAAAGCAGCTCATGGAAGAGTTCAACATGACTCAGGAAACAGCTGCCGACAGAATAGGCAAAAGCCGCTCCGCAATAGCAAACACTCTGCGTCTTTTGACTCTCGACAGCCGTGTAATCTCTCTCATCGAGGACGGCAGACTCTCCGCGGGACACGGTCGCGCGCTGGCAGTCATAGACAACCAAACCGAGCAGTACAATCTCGCTTCAAAGGCTGCCGAAAGCAAGCTTTCCGTCAGAGAAATGGAAAAGCTGGTGAGAGAGCTGCTCAATCCCAAGCCCGCTCCCGTCAAACAACAGGAGGATTGTCCCGAGCTCAAAGAGCTTGTGGCAAATATGCAAAGAACCTTCGCAACAAAGGTAGGCGCTCTCGGAAACGGCAGAAAGGGCCGCATATACATAGACTATTACACCAAAGACGATTTGGACAGAATATGCGAGCTTGTCAAGGATTGGCTTAAAACCAACTTCAAAATTTAATTTTGAATGCCTATAACTCGGTTTCGCGTCGCGTTTAAACGGAAAACCTAAATTAAAGCATACAATTTCACTTAAAAACGCAAAATTTTTAATATAACGCATAGGAAAGTATTTTATAATACGGACAAGTGTAATTAAAAACGGCAAAGAAAAGAGGGACGGGGATTTACCGTCCTTTTTTGTTGGTTTTTTACTGCGCAAGTTGTCTAAATATGTCTTATATTGCAGTGTGCCACACAAAAGGTAACAATTTTATTCCATTTTTGCGAGGAAAAGTGTAACCTGTTTGATACAGATACGGATTGCGTACCGTTTGGAGATAAATATGGACCTTATTAGAGCATTTTCAGAAAGATTCAACGAACTGATTGTTTACGCCGGAACCTCTCCCAAAAAAATGAGCGCGGAACTGAAACACAACATCCACGACATATATCATTGGAAATCGGGAACGGCAAGATTTATGCCTTCTCTCAAAAACATAATCAAGCTGGCGGATTATTTCAACTGCTCGATTGAGTTTTTGCTCGGTATTGACGACGAAAACAAGCTTCCCAACCCAAAAAAACAACTGCCCGATTTCGGCGTTCAATTCAAAAAGGTGCTTAAAGAAAAAGGAAGCAATTTATACAGACTTTCCATTCAGGCGGGCTGCAAAAACACAAGCCCTTATTACGACTGGATAAACGGAAAATCCATGCCGCGTATTGACAGCCTCTACAAAATTTCGAAGGCTCTCGACTGCTCAATAGATTATATTTTGGGAAGAGAATAAAAAAGACGGCTAAACGCCGTCTTTAATTTTTAAGAAACCATTCTTACCGGAAGCACGAGATATAGATATTCGTCCGTCTCGCACGGAGTGATTATACAGGGAGCTACGCTTGAAGTAAAATTCATTTTTACGAAATCGTTGTCCATTGCGCGCAGGCAGTCCGAAATATATTTGGCGTTGAACGCTATGTTCAAATCCTTTCCTTTCAAGCTTATGCTTACGTTTTCCTTTATATTTCCAAGCTCTGAATTGCCCGTAATGCAAACTATATTTTCCTTTATTTCAAATTTGACGAGATTGTTTTTTTCTCCGCGGCTCAAAAGGCTTGCTCTGTCCAACGCGGCTTCAAACTGCTGTTTGTTTATTATTACGTTTGTGGTGAACTCCTCGGGAATTATCTGCCGATAATTGATGTATTCTCCTACAAGCAGCCTTGTGCTTACCGTCGTATTTTCCATTTCCACCACAAGCAGATTTTCTTCGACGAACAGTCGCGCGATTTTGTCGCCGTCGCCTAAAAGCTTGGACAACTCGTTTAACGCACGGCTGGGAATGACAACGCTCATCCTTCCGCTTTTTTGCTCCAACGCCTTTTTTGCAAGCGCAAGCCTGTAACCGTCAAGCGCAACAACCGTCAAAGTATACTCGTCTATTTCAAACAGACATCCTTTAAGTATCTGTCTGCTGTCGTCGGTGCTTGCAGAAAAAAGCGTCTTGTTTATTACGTCTTTCAGCTCGCTTTCAAGGATATGAAAGCCCTTTTCTCTGTTTATATCCGCCTTGTCGGGGTAGTCGTCCTTGTCAAGGCATTGCAGATAACCTTCGCTTTCGTTGTATCTGATTCTCAGCCTGTTTTTCTCCGTTTCCGAAAGCTCTATCTGCTCGTCGGTAAGCTTTTTGATATAATCGGAAAAAATTCTTCCCGGCACGAGTATTTCTCCCTCTTCGATAATTTCGGCGTTTATTTTGCGTTCGACCGAAAACTCCGAATCCGTTGCGTAAAGAGTGAGGGTTTCTCCCTCCGCCGTGATTTTTATTCCTTCCAAAACGGGATTGACAACCCTTTGAGGCAACGCCTTGCTTACTTTTCCGATTGCATCGCTCAGTTCGAGCCCGTCGCAGATTAACTTCATATTCCTCCGTTGCGGAAATTTCTCCGTCTGTAAAAAAGATTGATTTATTTTTTTTCTGTTGGTAGTAGTAGTAGTAGAGCTTGTAGAATTGTGGACAAGTCTAGTCTTAAACAGACAAACACATTATATATTGTTTCGTAAAAAAATGCAAGCACAATATGTTGCGAGTAGAAAAGAAATTGAGGAAAAATACGTCTGTGGATTGAAAGTGGAAAGATTTAAAAAGCATCAACAAATCATTTAAATGGGATTGAGGAGAGTTTAGTCGGGACTAAAATAATTGACAACCGCGCTCAATCTGATATAATAACAAGGATTAGTCAGAAGAAAAGCCGAGGGAAAAATGGATTTAAAAAAGGTATGGGAAAACGTGTTGCTGGAAACTCAGGGGACGGTTTCCGCGATGACGTACGACAATTGGCTGTCGAAGACGGAAGCGGTGTGCATAGCCGACGACGAGCTGTTGGTAAGCGCGGACAGCGACGTAACCGTCAATGTTGTGGAAACGAGATACACGGAGTTGCTCAGAGCGTGCACAAAAAAGGTTGCTCCCAAAATAAGAAATATCAAATTTGTTTCGCCTGCGGAAAAAAGCAGATACGAGGGAGGCAGGTATATTTCTTTGGAGGAGCTTAACGAGGACAGCATAGTAGCCGAGGAGTATTACACCAATTTTGTACCCAAATATACCTTCGACAGCTTTATAGTGGGAAAAAGCAACGAATTCGCGGCAGCTGCAAGCAAGGCGGTGGCGGAAAATCCCGGAGTAAAATACAATCCGCTTTTTCTGTACGGCGGAGTGGGACTGGGAAAAACTCACCTTATGCACGCAATCGGGAATTTTCTCAAAAAGAGCGACCCGACGCTCAAATGCATGTATACGTCAAGCGAAAGGTTTACCAACGACCTGATTGAAGCGTTGCGCGCGTCGAAGAAAGCCGACGAGATGAAGGAGTTCCGCCGCAAATACAGGAGCGTAGACGTGTTGATGATAGACGACATACAGTTCATCTCCCGCACGGTAGCAACGCAGGAGGAGCTGTTCCATGTTTTCAATGATTTATATTTTGCAGACAAACAAATCATAATCAGCTCGGACAGACCTCCGCAGGAAATAAACCCGTTGGAGGAAAGACTGAGAACCCGTTTTCAGGGAGGACTCGTAGCGGACATACAACCGCCCGACCTTGAAATGAGGATGGCAATTTTGCAGACAAAGGCGCTCAGTCAGAATCAGCAGGTTGACGACGACGTATTGAGTCTGATTGCCAACAAGGTCAAATCTAACATAAGGGAAATGGAAGGTCTCCTGACCAAGGTAATCAGCTACGCTCATTTGACCAACCGCTCGGTAAACGACCCCGAGGTGGTTGCGGGAGCGTTGAGGGACTACGGCGACGACAAGCCCGAAACCGTCACGATAGACAGAATAACGGACGAGGTATGCGCTTATTTCAACGTATCCAAAGCCGACCTTGTGGGGAAGAAAAAGACAAAGGACGTTGTGGAGCCGAGACAAATCGCAATCTATCTCGTGACGGAGTTTCTTACCACTCCGTTAATCACAATCGGCGAGCATTTCGGAAACAGAGACCACACGACGGTTATGTACGCGCGGGACAAAATCAGCGAAAAGGTCAAAGAAGACGGCAGAATCGCGCGTCAGATAAAGGATTTGAAGGATATGATAATGAAACGCTGAAAGGCGCGTAGTCCGGGAGGGAAAAGTATGCTTGAAAAATATCTGAAAAAGGGTATGCGGCTTGCGCTTGCAGTGTCGGGCGGCAAGGACTCCATGGTCATGCTGGACAAAATACTGAGGTTGAAGGAGCGCTTTAACCTCGACGTAAGGGTAGTCAACGTAAACCACAAAATAAGGATGAACGGCGGCGAGGACAGCAGATTCGTTGCGGATTACTGCAAAAAAAGGGGCGTCAAGTGCGAGGTGTACGAGGTTGACGTGCCTGAATACGCCGCCAAAAAAAAGTTAAGCCTTGAAACCGCCGCGCGCGAAATGCGTTACGCCGTGCTCAACTCTGCGGCAAAAAATTCCGATTACGTCTGTCTTGCCCACCACATGAACGACAATGCCGAAACCGTGCTCATGCACATTCTGCGCGGTAGCGGAGCTAGGGGCGCCGCAGGTATAAAGCCGGTGTCCAACAGGTTTTTCAGACCGCTTCTCGACGAAACGCGGGAGGAAATAGACAAGTACGCTTTTGAAAACGATATTCCGTTTGTTTACGACGAAACCAACGGACAGATAAAGTATACGAGAAATTTCGTGAGACACGAAATCATGCCGCTTTTAAACAAGGTCAATCCCGACAGCGTGAGGGCAATCATTTCCTTTTCGGAAAGCGTCAAAGCGGACGACGACTGTCTTAACGCCCTTGCGGATGTAAGCGGCGTGGTTTTTTCGGAGGGCAGGGCGGAAATCCCGTGCGAGCTGCTTGCAGGAGCAACGCCCGTCGCTGCGAGAATAATTTACAAGTGCTTCAACAGACTGGGAATATACCGCGACATAGAAAAGAAACACGTGGAAAAGCTGCTGCGTCTGGCAAAGAGCAACTGCGGCGAAAAGGAAATCGCGCTGCCGTTCGATTACAGAGCGGTCAAAACCTATACCAAGCTGGTAATTTCTCGGAAGTGCGCCGAGCAAATCGGAGAAAGCTTGAGAGATTTGGAAATTCCGTTCAGAACGGGAGAAACGGAGTTCGGAAACCGCACAGTCACCGTCATTCCAGTGTCGGGCGGGCAGGTGGAAAGAGACGCTCTGCTTTTTGACGCGGACAAGCTGCCCGACGGCGTGGTTTTGAGAACGCGCCGCGAGGGAGATATGTTTACCAAGTTCGGCGGAGGCACGAAAAAACTCAAAGAGTACCTGATTGACAAAAAGATTCCCCGCGCCGAGCGCGACGGGCTGATACTCGGAGCAAAGGACTCGGAGGTGTTTTTCATCGCCGGAGTGGAAATTTCCGACAAAATAAAGCTTGACGCATCCACAAAAAATTCCTGCATGATAGACGTTGATGAGGGGCTTGGACAAAAGGAGGAAATATGAAGGCAAAGGACGTTTATACCGAAAAATATATAAATTATTTTAAAGACACGCTTACAAGGCTTATGGCGACGCCGAGCCCCAGCGGTTATTTCCGCGAGGTCAACGCTCTTTTGACGGAGCTTGCGCAAAAAGAAAACGCGCGCTGCACCGTTTCGCCCAAAGGAACCTGCGAGATTTTTATTCAAGGCAAAGGGAAAGAGACGGTGGGACTGTCGGCGCACTGCGACACGCTGGGAGCGATGGTAAGAAGCGTGTCTCCTTCGGGAGAAATCATGTTCGCCACCGTCGGAGGCATTATTCTGCCCACTCTCGACGGCGAGTATTGCAGGGTGCGCACGCGCGACGGCAAGACGTTTACAGGCACGTTTTTGTCGCGAAGCCCCGCCATACACGTGTTCGACGACTGCGTGACAAGGAAAAGGGACGAGAAAAATATGTACGTCAGGCTTGACGAAAAGGTTTGTTGCGCCGACGACGTAAGACGGCTGGGCATAAGAAACGGCGACTATATTTTCGTCGACACCAAAACGGAGTTTACCGACAGCGGGTTCGTAAAATCCCGTTTTCTGGACGACAAGGCGGGAGCCGCCGAGCTGTTCACCGTCCTGCACGTGTTGAAAGAGGAAAAAATCCTTCCCGAAAAGCAGGTAAAAATGTTTTTCACCGTTTACGAGGAGGTGGGGCACGGAGCAAGCGCCATTGACGCGACGGGGCTGGAAAGCTTTGTCGCCGTGGACATGGGGTGCGTGGGAGACGACCTTTCCTGCACCGAAAGCATGGTTTCCGTGTGCGCCAAGGACAGGAGCGGTCCCTATGATTACGAGCTGACGGGAAGATTGGTGGGTTTTTGCGAAAAACACGGCATAGACTACGCTGTGGACGTTTATCCGCATTATTCCTCTGACGTGAGCGCGATGAGGACGGCGGGAGCCGACGTTGCGGGAGCGCTTATCGGTCCGGGAGTTCAGGCAAGCCACGGCATGGAGCGGACGCATCTTGACGGAGTTTTCAACACAATCAAGCTGCTCCTCGCATATATAGGCGCATTGGATTAAAAGCGGCAAAGACAGGGAAAAATTTTTAAAGGAGGAGCGGATTTGAAAGCGGATTGCCATACCCACAGTATATTTTCATCCGACGGCGAGCTGTCGATAGAAAAAATGACGGCAATAGCCCTTGAAAAAGGGCTGTCTTATCTTGCCGTCACCGACCACGTGGATTTTGACGCGCTGCTTGAAAAAAACCGCGCGCCTTCCTATTGGAAACAGCCCGACACGGAGCTTTACGCCGCGACGGTTCAAAGGCTCAAGCCCGCTGCGGCGGACAAGGGCTTGTATCTGGCTTTCGGGGCGGAAATGGGCTTCGACGCCGATCCTGCGGCGCAGCGCCCCGCAAAAGAGCTCATAGAAAGCACGCCCTTTGACGTAATCATCAACAGCGTGCATTTTGCGGGAGGGCTTGATTTGTATTTTCCCGAATATTTTAAGGGGCGCACCAAAAAGCAGGCTTACGAGCTGTATCTCGACACGGTATACGAAAGTCTGTTCGCCGAATTTTCCTTCGACATAGTGGGGCATCTGGGCTATGTGACGAGGCAGGCGCCCTATCCCGACAAGGAAATCAGGCTGAGCGAGTCGGGAGAAAAAATAGACAGGATTTTGAAACGCATAATAGCCTCCGACAAGACTTTGGAGGTCAATACCAACCGCGGGCTTAATCCCAACGCGGAAATTCTCGCAAGATATTTCGAGCTGGGCGGCAGAAACGTCAGCTTCGGGAGCGACGCGCACCACGGAGGGCTGTGCGACGGTTGGGACGAAGCCGTGAAGGTTTTGAAAGACATAGGCTTTTCCGAGCTTTCCGTATTTAAGCGCAGAAAGCGCGAAAGCGTGCCGCTTTAAGCGTCTGCCGAAAAAAAGCGTTTTTCCTGTGTTAAGCGGAAATTTCTATTTTGTCGGGAGCTTTTTATTCAAAAAGTTGACAAGAGCCGTTTTTAACGCTATAATCAATCGGTAATACGATTGTTTATTTGCCAAAGGAGTTTTATTTAAGATGAAAAGAACCTATCAACCCAAGAAGAGACAGAGAAGCAAGGTGCACGGATTCAGAAAAAGAATGAAGTCCACCGGCGGTCGCAGAGTTCTTGCAAGAAGAAGAAACAAAGGTCGTCACAAGCTGTCCGCTTGAAGCATGACTTAAAAATCAACGTATAGAGTAGTGAAAATACAGCCCTGAAACAAGCGCGGCTGTGTTTTTGCGTAAGCAGGTTTGCCGCAGTCGGCTCGGACGTCGAAAATGGAACGACTGAAAAAAAATTATCAATATCAATACGTTTACAAAAACGGCGTCAGCGCGAGCGACAAATATTTTACGGTCATTGCCGCCAAAAGCGGAGGCGGACCGCGTTTCGGTTTTTCGGTAAGCAAAAAATACGGCAAGGCGGTGGCGCGCAACAGGCTGCGCCGACGTTTAAAGGAGTGTTGCAGGCTGCTTTCCCCCTGCATACGGGCGGGATTTGCCTTTGTCGTCATACCGCACGCGCCCGCGGAGGATTTTTCCGAAATAAAAAAAAGCCTGACGGCGCTTTTCAAAAGACATAAAGTATGGAACGGGGAGGAATGCGAGTCGTGAAATATATCTGTATTTGGCTTCTCAAAGCGTACAAAGCCACTTTGTCCCGCGTCAAGGGGAAAACTTGCAGATTTACGCCGAGTTGCAGCGTTTACGGCATGGAGGCGTTTGAAGCTCACGGCTTTTTCAAGGGCGGCTGGCTTACCGCAAAGCGCGTGTTTAAATGCGGCTTTACGCGCGGAGGCTTCGACCCCGTGCCCTTCAATCTCAAAGGAGACATTAAATGGAGTTTATGAACTGCCTGGCAACCGCTGCCGAAACCATCGGACAATGGGGATTTTCCGAAGGATTTGCGAGTATCATGTCGGAAATCGAAAATCCCACGTTTGTCGGCTGGCTGGTCAAAGGGTTGCTCGACGCGGTGGGGAATTACGGCTGGGCCGTGGTGCTTTTTACCGTAATACTCAAAATCATTACTTTGCCGCTGGATTTCTGGCAGCGTTTTTCCATGAAGAAAAACGCAAAAATGATGTCCGAGCTTGCGCCGATTATGGCAAAGCTTGACAAGGCTTACGCCAACGACAAAAACAAGCTCAATCAGGAAAAGCAGAAGCTTTACAAAAAGCACGGCTACAATATGCTATCGGGCTGTCTGCCCATGATTGTGACAATGACAATCTTTTTTGTCATGTTCGGCGGTCTCAATCAGTGTTCCGCTTACGTCAACCTCAAAGTTTACAGCGAGCTTAGCGTGCACTACACCGATACGCTTTCTGCCGAGCTGTCAAAGCACACGGAGGAATACGAAAGCAGGCGTTATGACATTTTGCTTTCGGGAAAATCGACGGCAATCGAGGATTACAAGACGTGGCTGGGCGGTCAGGGCGTTGAGGAGAGCGCTTTCGACGCGGAAATAAGCGCGGCGACAAGCCGTATTTCCCAAATCAAGGCGGAGGCACAGGCGGAGGCGCGCAAGGCTGTGGGAGAGTTTTATCTCGAAGCAAAGGAGGGCTTTTTGTGGATTACCAACATAAGCCGTCCCGACACTTGGGTTGAGTCCTTTCCGGAAACGGCGGAAAAGTTTACCGGCACGCTCACAAAGAAATACAGAGAGTACAAGGACGAATTCGACTCCGAGCTTTACGGCGAAATCTACAAGGGCATAAGCGAACAGGGCGTAGGTTACAAGGTGGGCGACAAGCATTGGAACGGTCTTATGATACTGCCCGTGCTGTCCATAGCTCTGAGCTTTCTTTCCACGTTTATTTCAAACAAAACGAGCAAAAAGAAAAACGGGGAGGAACAGCAGCTCGACCCCAACGCGGCGGCGGCTCAGAGCAGCAACAAGGTGATGATGTTCGTCATGCCCGTCATCATGGGTGTTTTCGGCTTTGTTTATACGGCTACGTTTGCGCTGTATATGGTTTGCTCGAGCCTGCTGTCCATTCTGTTTACGCTGGCGATGAATCCCATAATTGACAGGCGGATTGCAAAAATAGAGTCCAAGGTGGAAAAACCCGATTACAGGAGAAAATAAAACCGATGAACAACGAAAAAATAGAAGTCAGCGCAAAGTCCGTTGAAGCGGCTGTCAAAAAAGGGCTGGAAAAACTCGGTCTGGCGAAGGAGGAGGCGGAGTGGGAAATTTTGCAGGAGGCGGGTTTTCTGCGTCATTGCAAAATTCTCATAGGCAAAAAGCCCTCTCAGTCCGATTTGGCGCGCGATTACGCCGAAAAGATGTTGGAGCTTATGGGCTTCGACTACGCCGTGGAGACGACGGAGACGGAGAGTGAAATTCTGATTCAGCTTACGGGAGTCAATGCCGGCGACATAATAGGCAGGCGCGGCGACGTGCTTGACGCGTTTCAGTATATGTTGAACGTGCTGACGAAAAATTTTGACGACGACTTCAAGCGCGTAACCGTAGATACGGAAAATTATCGCGCCAAGCGCGCGGAAACGCTTGAAAAGCTTGCGCGCAATCTGGAAAAGAAGGTAAGACGCACCGCCAAACCCGTCAGGCTGGAATACATGAACCCGTTTGAGCGCAGGACAATACATACCGCCTTGCAGGACAGTCCTTTCGTAGATACCGCGAGCGAGGGCGACGAGCCGCGCCGCTATGTGGTCATCAAGCCCAAAGCCGGACTCAAACCGCGCCCCGACGGCGAGCGCAGAAGCTTCCGCGGCGGGGACAAAAAGGACGGCCGCAAAAGGAGAAATGAAAACAGAACGCGCCGCGACGGCTTCGACGACGCAGAGGAGACGGAGCCTTCCGCAGCAAGGACGGAGCCGGAGGAGGAGAAAAAGGAGCCTACCTACGACGGCGGCGTCATGAAAAAGCTTAATTTTGTCTATCGCAGCGAGAAAAAGCGCAGACGTTTAAAATAATTTCGGCGACCTGTTTCGGGTCGCCTTTGTTTTTAAGTAAAAAGCCGCGTTGTTTACGCGGCTTTAAAGGGAAAAGTAACTAAAAAGTTCCGTTCTCGACCAAAATTCAGTCGATGTTTTTCTGGTTGCTGCTGCACTTTGAACTGCCGGACTTCTTGCTTGCGGTCTTGGAGTTCTTGGTGTTGGAGCAATCCGAAGCTTTCATTTTCTTCGTTTTCATTTCCTTACCTCCCGTTTTTAGTATGCTCCCAAAAACTCAAAATATTTCAGCGCGGCTCATTGTTTTTTTCGTCCTGTTTTTTCCTTTCACTTTTTTGACGGAACATACATAAAATATGAAACGTAACGGTCAAAAAGGGCGCGAAACCCGAAAAAAATGAAAAATTCGGGAATTTCGTGCAAATTTAACACAGCGTTCACCCCCCCCCCCCCTAACATTTAGTTTACAATTTTTTAAAACTGTGTTAAAATTTGTCTGAAAATAGGGAGATAGCGCCCTTTTCAGACACCCGGCATGGCTTGCATACTTGATATTCTACGCATTTTTTTAAAAGGAGGAATAGCGTAATGTCTGTTTTACACGGTTTGCTGCTTGCGCCCACAGTTGAGTACAAGAATTATACGCAGTTGATGTGGATAGGAAATCTGGTTTCCGTTGTGGTTGCGCTGGCGGTTTTTTTTGTGTTTTTCTTCATTTCGAGAAAAGTAAGGCGCGACGAGCTTGCGGAAGAAAAGCGCATGTCCGACGCCGAAAAGGAAAATCGGGAAGATAGAGAAGCTGCGGCGACTCCGACGCGGGAGGAGCCGACGGTCAAAGAGGAAGAAATCGTTTCCGACGGAGGCGGGGAGAGTCAACCCGCGCGGGAGGAGCCTCTGTGCGACACGGCGGATGCGGAAACGGTTTGCAGCGAAAGCGACGCGGCGGAGAACGGGGAAGTTCAAGACGTCGGCGCGCCTGCCGTGAGCGACGGACGGGAAAGCGTTTCGGACGATGCGGCGGCGGTGGAAGAGATTTCGCCCGCGGAGGAAGAAGAGACGTTCCAAGCCTTAACGGAGGAAAGTCAAGCGGAGCAGCCCGCCCGACAAGAGGAGACTGTTTCCCCGTCGGCGGAAGCCGTTGCGGAAGAAGTCGACGCCGTTTGCGAAAGCAGGGCTGCCGTAGCCGCGACGGTTGCGGCGGTGAAAGAGGAGGAGACGCGCGAAGTTCCCCTGCTGCCCGAGTTTGCGAAAAAAATACTCGCCGAGCTGTCGGAGGAGGACGCGCGCGCGTTCGAGTATTACATAGTCAACGGCTCCGAGTCCTTCAAAACCAAGGTGAAATACCCGCTCGGGCTGTACGAAAAGGAAAAGGATTTTCTCAAAGACTTTTTTGTTTCCTACGCCAAATACAAAAAGCTTTTGAGCGCCGACGCGTTTGAAAAGCTTTACGACAGATACGCGGGCACGGTCAGGGACGACCGCGTGAGAACAAAACTGAACAACAAGCTGATTAACGTGCTGTATTTTTATCGCAAGGCGGACGAAGAAAATCTCGCCAAGTGCAAGGCTCTTTGCAAAAAGGACGTGTCTTTGAATTTTGACAAAATCGACGTCAGGGACTGCAAGGTGCCCGCGTTGAAAAGACTGATAATAATAGAAGCGGGCGAAAAGAATTATCAGGAGGCGGTGCGCCTGTGCGAGCTTGCCATTTCCCGAAACATAGCGGACAAAAAGGACGAAGGCTTTGAGGCGCGTCGAGACAAGTTGGAACAAAAGCTCGAAAGACAGCGCCGCAAAGAGGAAAGACAAAGAAAATTGTTTGAGGGCGAAACCTTGAATCAAAAATAAGAAAAAAGGAGAACGAGAAACATGAAAAGCAAAAGGCTGATGACAATCGGTATAGTTTTGGCATTGCTCATAGCCGTTGTAGGCGTCGTGCTGTCCGTTTCGCTGACCGCGTGCGGCAAGGACGTTATAACGGTGCGCAGCGAAAAAGAGCTGCTCAAAGCTGCCGGTACAAGTCAGGAAAAAACGATAGTCCTTATGGACGACGTGGTTGTAAACGGCGATTTAAAGGTTGCCGCGCCCAACAAAATAGACCTCAACGGCTTCGGGCTGGAGGTCAAGGGGACGCTGTCCGCGGACGGCAGCGGCACGCTTGTCGTAGGCACGACGGCGCTGATTCTTGCCCGCCGCGAAACGGTCAAGGCGCAGAAAATAGATATAAATATGCCCCAAGGCCACGTGGAGTGGAACGCAAACATCGAGCTGCCCGCATCCGCCGCCGCAAGCGCGGACGCGATGACGGTAGTTACCTCCGCAAGCAGCTTTGTGTTCAAGGGCGTATTCAAAATCGGCGGCGCCGAAGCGGACATTATGCTCACCCTCAAAGGCGGCAGGTTTGAAATAAGCAATTTGTCGGAAAGCTCGGCGGCAACCGTGCTCGTACCCGAGCAGGCTGTCGGCGCGGCGGTGGAAAACCTTTCGCAGGGCGCAATGCGCGTCGAAGCCCATTCCGACGTTGCGGTGGGCGGCGAAGTGGAAATTTCCTCCAAAAACTCCGAGGTGAACGTAACCGCATTGGAGTCTCAGGCGGAAACCAAAATAACCGTTACCGACGGCACGGTCAAAAAGATTGACGCCGCAGGCGCGCAGGTTGTCGTAGCGGAGTCCGCGCAGGCGGGCGACGTCGTAGCCGAAAAGCTTGAAAACAACGGTACGGTTACCGGCGCCGTCGTTGCGGACGAGATTGTAAACAACGGCACCCTCGCGGAAGAAAACGTAAACGCGGCTTTGAAAACCGCGGCAAAGAAGGCTTTGAACGACAGCTTTGCTACATATTCGGAGGACGATTACACCTCCGACAATTGGGCTAAGCTGACCAAGGCAAAGGACGACGGTCTTGCGGCTATCGACTCCGCCTTGACGGAAGCTGCAATTCAGTCCGCCAAGAACACGGCTCTCGACGCCATGGCGGCTGTGGAGACAATAGCCGAAGCGACGGCGGAAGCCAAGGCCGCCGCGACGGCTGCGCTCAAAACGGCATTTGAAGGATACACGGAGACCGATTATGACGCCCAAACATGGGCAACGCTCAAAGCGGCTTACGACAACGGTCTTGCGGCAATCGAGGCTGCGACGGATGTTTCCGCCGTCAACACTGCAAAACAGACGGCTCTTGACGCTATGGCTGCCTGCGTGCCCAAGGACGTCGAGGCTTTAACACAGGCAAAAGCGGAAGCAAAAGCTGCAATCGAGACGGCTTTCGAGGCTTACGACGAGGACAACTACACCTCCGCAAATTGGACGGAGTTGACAATAGCTTACAACAGGGGACTTACTGAAGTTGAGGCTGCGACGAGCGTTTCCGCAGTCGACACGGCAAAGCAGACGGCAATAACCGCTATGGCGGCGGTCAAAGACAACGCAACCCTGCTTGCCGACGCAAAAGCAGCCGCGTTGGCAGCGCTGGATGCTGCAAAAGCCGAATATTCTCAGGACGACTATGCAACCAATTGGAGCGTTCTTGAAAAGGCTTACAACGACGGCAAAACCGAAATCAATGCTGCCGCTGCAATCGAGGCGGTGAACTCCGCTTTGCAA